>FUFK010037822.1_pt1 | contig 81675 bp, 74 predicted proteins | sample 1021851 | NCBI WGS metagenome assembly FUFK01 (sample SAMEA51879418, study PRJEB19060) | metagenome
TGAAGATACTTTGGATGGTGTAGATCCGGGAACCAATTGTTTTTCAGGTCATGAACTGGAAGATATAGAGGTGCTACGACCTACTGGACTAATACATAAAAAAACCAATAAAGAAATTTATGAAGGTGACGTATTTAGACAAGAAGTTGAAGAAGATTACGGTGACGAAAGAACTTATAATGTAGTTACTTGGATCAGGGAAAGAGCAGCTTTTTATTTAATTCCTACTGGCACCTATGAAGTTTATTTAGATAACGATTTAGAAAATGAAGAAGCTTTTGAGTGGCTTTTCGATCAAGCTGCATTATATGATTTTAGTATAGATGTGAGTCTTGATCTGTGTGGTAATATCTACGAAAACCCTGAGCTCTTAAAATAATGAACCTAACACCTGAAGAAAAAGAAGATATCAAATCATTGCTACTATTTCTAGTAGAAAAGAAATCGGAAGCATCAAATGAACATAATGGTTTTCATCTTAAAGAGATAGAACCATTTCTTCAGGAGCTTGTAACAGAACAGAAAATAAAATGCCGTCCAACAATAGCGGCAGACAATTACTTTAAAATCAACAATTAATATTACATCACAATGATTAACTTATTCAATGCACAAATTGCAAATCTTGCCATTCACAAAATAGGCAACAAATCCCGTGGAGAAGGTAAATTTCTTTCTCAGGAACAAACACCTTTGAACGATGAAATTACGCCCCTTTTAAAAGAGTACTATTTAAAACCTTTCCGGGAAAAAGAAGAAAATTATTTCAAGTTTTCTCATGAAATAGATGTAGAGTTCAATGAGGTTTATAATCTGGCCAAGCAAATATTTATGGCCGGTGAAGTAGATCCTGGATTTTTCATTTCATTATCTGGCTCTCTTGCAAATTATTTATACGAGCAGTCTTCACATCCGCATATCAAAGCCGGTGAATTATCCATAGTCTATTTTCAAAACCTACAAATTGAAAATGAGAAAACCGATGCTATCGGAATTTTCAAAGCTGAGATAAAACAGGATTTTCTTCAGTTCGCTATGAAGGACACCAAACTGGAACTAAAATTAGAACAGGGCGTAAACCTTGCAAAACTGGATAAAGGCTGTCTAATTTTCAATTCTGAAGAAAAGGAAGGCTACAAAGTACTTTCAGTAGATACTAACCGCTACGATACAAAATACTGGCTGGATGATTTTCTAGGATTAGTAGAATTTGAAGATTCTAAATTTCAGACTAAAAACTACCTGAAATTTTGCCAGAACTTTTCAAAGGATGTCGTTTTACCGGCAGAAGATAAAAAAGAACNNNTAAANATNTTNATGAACGGGGCCTTTGATCATTTTGGAAAAAACGATGAGTTTAATGAAGATCAGTTTTTAAGCCAGTTCAAAAACCCTGATCTAATTCCTGAATTCCAGAATTACAAAACAGAAAAAGGACCTAAATATAGCGTTCAGGATCTTTCTTCTTTTCCTATTGATAATGGGGCTGTTTCTGAAAGCCGTAAGAAGTTTAAAGGTGTTATTGAACTTGACACCAATATGACTATAAAAATGGATTTTGTGAACGCTGAGAGCGCGGATAAGTTCCTTGAAAAAGGATGGGACGAAGAAAAGCAGATGTACTATTATCTGTGTTATTTTAATTCAGAAAAGAAGTAGAGGTATGGAAGGCGAAAATATAATATTAGATACTGATCCAGGATTAATTGAATGGAAAACCAATATTGAAGGCTGGGTTGGAAAAGACGGTAAATTTTACGGAAAAGATAAGCGAGCAGCTTTATGGGCTAATCATTCCCATAAAGAATGTGATAAAGGGCATAAATACAGAAAGCATTGGGCTAAATGTCCTGAATGTAGAGAAGAATCATTGCCTGAATTGTATATGCAAATGCCTTATAAAGAATGGGATGGAAAAGGCATGCTTTATCAATTCGATTCCACAGATCAATATTTTAATGATGAAGATGATGTTAGGGATTATTTAGATCAAATTATTGATGAAGGTGGCTCTAAAGAAGATATTCGTTTAGTTATATGTGAACCTCAATATCTACCTGAAGTAGAGGAAGATTATTTTGAAGATGTTCTACCTGAAGATTGGGATTTAAAACATGTAAGTAAAGATGTTCTTAAGAAACTTACGGAACTAAATGAGGAAATAAGAAAATGCCGTCCGGCAAGTTGGATAGGTGGTAAATATAGAACCTCTATAAATCTTTAATTTGATCTACCGAACAAACATACCAATTGAAAAACAAAATGCCATAGAGCGCTTTAAATACCTTATAGGTAAAGGAAAGCGTATTGAGCTCACTGAAAAGAAAAAGAAGCGTTCTATTGCTCAAAATAGTTATGTACATCTAATCTTTGGATGGTTCGCACTTGAGTTCGGTTATACCCTGGAAGAAGTCAAGCAGGAAATATTTAAAAAAGAAGTCAATCCAGATATTTTCTATGATGGGGACAAAGAAGGGATTGTAACTATTCCGAAGTGGAGAAGCACCGCAAGCCTTAAAACTGATGAAATGACATTGGCTATTGATAGGTTCCGGGATTTCTCCGCGCAACACGGATGCTATCTTCCAGAACCTAAAGATTTAAACTGGCTTGAAACAATAGAAAATGAATTAAGTAAACATACCTCAAAACAATATTTATGAAAATTTACACAGGAATTATAGAGGAAATTTCAGAGCGCGACCCGTATAATACCGGTCACAAAAAAAGATTAGTAAAAGTACGAGAAGATGCTAAACAAAGCGTCTGGATCGAGTTCAAAGGACCACAATTAACGGTACTCGAAAGAGAATTTGATGTTAACGATTCGGTAAGCGTAGCTACAGAAAATGTATCTAGCAAAAGCCGCAATCAAACCAGGTTCAATAACATTTATGCTAAGGGCATTGATAGGGTAAACCTATCGCAATCAGCATACTAGAATTTTCAACAATTAATATTACATCACATTATGAAAACTACAAGTTTAGAAGCCTATCATTCTATCAAGGATGATTTAGGCGGCATCCAATTACAAGTATTTGAAGGATTACAGAAAATTAAAAAAGGTTCTTTTCGGGATATAGCTCGTGCATGCAATTTAAGATAAGCACAGGTTTGGAAGCGATTAAGTGAACTTAAAAAAACAGGAAAAGCAAAGGAAACCGGCACTAAAATATGCCCGGTTTCCGGCAGATCTATAACAATTTGGGAAGCGATATAAAACGTAAGATTATGAAGGAAGAAGTAGAAATATACGAACTGAATCAAATTAGAAATGCCGTTGAAAATCTAACTGGCATCAAAGATATTACAGTCAAAACTAGAAAAATGGAGTACGTTATCTCCAGGGGAATTTACTGTAAACTTTCCCGAGATAAAACAAATTGTAGCTATGAGAAAATATCGAAAGTACTAGATATGGATCGTGTATCTGTACTCAATATGCTTAAAAAAACTGATGAACTACTAAGGCTAAAACCCTACTACAACGAGATCTATAAAGAACTGGGTTCTATTGATTACTCATTCAAAAAAGATGGTTCAGATAAGGAGAGTATCATCGAGCTAAAAAAGGAATTGTTTCATCTTAAAATGAGATCGAAAAACATCAATAGCGAACATTTAAAGGAAACTCATAAGCCTTTGGTGGAATTACTCAATAAAATACCAAAAGAGCATATAGGAACCATAAAAATGAGATTGGAGCCTATTATTAGAATGCTTCCAAAAGAAACTATTAATCGTGACAAAATATATTCTTAATGGCTAAAGATCCAGCATTTTTATTATACAGCAAAGATTTTTACGAAGGAACAAGAATGATGCTACCTGAAGAAAGAGCATGTTATATGGATCTAATGATTTACCAACATCAAAACGGAGCTATCCCGAAAGATTTAAGGAGGGTTCAAATGTATTGCTCAGGTTGTTCATTGGAAACCATAGAAAACGTACTAAAGGATAAATTCAATGAAACGGTTAACGGATGGTTAAACGAAAAACTAACTGAAGTGGTTAACGAACGTGCACTTGGAAAGCCAAAAAAGATAGCTTCAGCTTCTTTTGCAGGTTTAATTTCTTCTTCATCAAACTTAAATAAGTCTCAAATTATTAAAATCAAAAAAAAATTTATCATTAATGACTTCATTTTTGAAGAAAATGGAGATTTAATAAAGGATGAAACCTTAATAAAATCAAGGGTTAAGGAGTGGTTTAAGCAACTAGTTAACCAAATGGTTAACAATTTAGCAATTGAAGATGCAAATGAAAATGAAAGTAAAGGTTTAAGAAAAAGGGGTGCAGGGGAAAAAACAGAATTTGATCTTGAACTTGAAACTCTCAAATCAGAAATTAAAAATCAGTTCAGTTGGAAAGAATCACTGGTAAAAGAATACCGGGGTATTTCTCCTGGCTATAACTCAAAACAGCTGGAAGAGCACTTGCAGGAATTCTTTAGACTCATAAAAACCGATGGAGTAGAATCAAAGAACCTCAAGGATTTCCAGCGGCATTTCAACCGATGGGCCAGACTTCAACTAAAAAAATCACATGAAAATAAATCCAAAAATGAAAAATCAAAATTTGCCACCAACCGATAAAACTCCAATGAAACAGGGAATTATAACAACTCGGGAGTATGATTGGCTAAAAACCTTTAAAAGCCTGACAGCAGAAGAGCAGGCTAAAATTGATGAGTATGAAGCGAACATAGAACCACAGGTTTACAAGAAACCAGTAAAGAAAAGTCAGGAATCAATACCAGTTCAAAAAATAATCTGGACAAAAAAGCTTTTCTGGGAAACTTTCAAGAAAGCTTATAAGATGAAAACCCTGAATGATTTTGTCGAAAATGAGGAAACTTTGGCTAATGTGGGAGTTGTTATAAACTATTTTCTGAACAATGAAAAATTCTTTGATTCTCCCAGGTTAATTAAAAATTCAGGATCTACCAAATTAAATCCATCCTTCCAAAAAGGTCTTTTGATATTTGGGAATTATGGGAATGGAAAAACCAGTATCATGAGTTCAATTGAATACATGATGAAACATTACCGAATCCCAGGATGGTTCAAGGGATCTAAAGCTCATGAACTGGTCACCAAATTTGAAGGCATAGAAACTCCATCAGCGAAGCAAGAATTTTACAGCAAGTATGGTGGTCATAGGATTTACCTTGATGATGTAAAAAAAGAGAAAATTGCTTCGAATTATGGTAAAGTTGATGTTATCAGAGAGATACTTGAAAAAAGATACGATAACAAGGCTATTACGCACATTACCTGTAATCAAAGGGAAGGTGACGCACAAATGAATGTCGACGATGCTTTAGCTGAATTTGGTGAGAGATATGGAGGACACATCTATGACAGAATGTTTGAAATGTTCAATATTATCGAATTCAAAGGTAAAAGTTTCAGAAAATAATGTTTGGTCAATATCAAAAATTGACTTAGTTTTATAACGTTATGCAAAACATAACTCCCGCCATCACCGGGATATTTTTTCAACAATTAATATCACATAAATCATGTTTAATCCTGATTTTTACCCTACGCCTTTAGGTGTAGTCGAGTACATGATATCACAAATCGATGTCAATGGAAAAGTAATTTTAGAACCTTCAGCCGGAAGTGGCAATATTGTCGATGCTCTTTTTAAGCACGGATCTAAACAGGTTTTAACCTATGAGATCGAGCCAGATCTTCAAAAAATAGTTGCTACAAAATCAAAACTTTTAGGATCTGACTTTTTAGAATCAAAGCCAGAACAATTAAGCCACATAAACGCGATTATAGCGAATCCTCCATTCTCAACAGGGGGTAAGCATATTCTAAAAATGTGGGAGGTGGCCCCGGAAGGTTGCGAGATCATAAGCCTTTGTAATTCCAATACGTTGGAAGTTGATTATACCCGGGAGCGCAGAGAGCTAAATGCTTTGATCAGTAACCATGGAACCTCAGAGAACTTAGGAGACTGTTTTGCAACTGCAGAGCGAAAAACAGGTGTTTCTGTGACTATGGTGAAACTTTTCAAACCGGTTTCAAGTAAAGAATTTGAGTGGGAAGGTTTTTTCATGGATGAAGAAGATGAAGTATTGACCGGTCCCGGAATTATGCAATACAATGAAGTTCGATCGATTGTAAACCGATACACTGCAGCAGTAGATACTTTCGATGAATATTTAACTACTTCGGAGCGTATGAACGCGCTTTTGAAGCCAATAGGCATTAAAGATAATTTTTCCTGTTCGGTTTCCCATGGCAAAACAGTAACCACCAAAGAAGAATTTTCAAAGGAACTTCAGAAAAGCTCTTGGGATTGGATATTCAAAAAAATGAATATAGAGAAGTTTATTACTTCTGGCGTTCTGAAAGACATCAATAAGTTTGTGGAGCAGCAGCAGAAATATCCATTTTCGATGCGCAATATTTATCGAATGTTCGAAATAATTGTGGGTACTCGAAAGCAAACCATGGATAGGGCTATAGTTGAGATTTTCGATAAGATCACAAAGCACTATGATGATAACAGGTACCAGGTCGAAGGCTGGAAAACGAATTCTCACTACATCGTAAATAAGAAGTTTATTTTTCCATACATGTGTAAAAAAGGATGGCATGGAGAAATTGATACAAGCTATGATTCTGAAAATAAAATGGACGATATCAATAAGGTTCTGTGCTATTTAACGGGTCAAGATTATAGTGGTATGCTCTCATTTTATCAGCGCATTCGGCTTAAAGACTGTTATCTATCCTTGGATGGTAAGAAAGTAACCGATAAGCAAGTAGCAGAAATCAAAGGTGAGGGATCCAAATACACCTATGACAGTCCTTTCAATTTTGCAAACGAAGAAGCTGCCAAAGAATTTCATCAAACCTATTTCTCTCATAAAAAAGAAGTGATTTATAGCTGTCCGGAATGGGGGCAATGGGCTGATTGGGATTTCTTTGAATTTAAATGCTATAAGAAGGGAACAGTACATTTTAAGTTTAAGGATCTGGATGTATGGGCGGTTTTCAATCGTCGCGTAGCTGAGATAAAAGGTTTTCCATTACCTGAAAAATTGTAGGGTATGACAATTACATGTGAAGATAATAAGGATTTAATGGCTCGATATCCAGACGGTCATTTTGATCTGGCGATCGTGGATCCACCTTACGGAATTAACGCACCAAAAATGCAAATGGGAACTCATAAAACCAGAAATAAAGATGGTTATCCTTCAGAATCTACAGCATCAAAACTGAGAAAAGGACGACTTAATTCTGGTGGCGGTCAATTGAAGAATAGATCATTGCAAAATTTTGATTGCAGTTGGGATGAAAATATTCCTTCTGAAGAATATTTCTCTGAGTTGTTTAGAGTTTCGAAGAATCAAATTATTTGGGGTGGTAATTATTTTAAACTACCACCTTCAAGAGGAATTATATGCTGGGATAAGAAACAGCCGTGGGAAAACTTTTCTCAGTGGGAAATGGCTTGGACTTCTTTTGATCGACCTGCATTGATGTGCCGTATTTCTAATACTGGTGGAAATAACTACGATAAGAAAATACATCCCACTCAGAAGCCAGTAAAATTATATGAGTGGTGCCTTGAAAAATTTGCAAAACCTGGTTATGAGATTTTAGACACTCATTGGGGAAGCGGTTCAATTGCATTAGCATGTATGAATTTGGAATACAATTTAACGGCCTGTGAACTGGATCCAGAATATTATAATTCAGCTATTCAAAGAATGAATAAATATAGTGCGAAATACAAATTATTTATATGAAAGATACTTGGTAAATAATAACAACAATTTTCAACAATTAATACATCATCATGAACAAAGAATTAAGCAAAGATATCTCTAACAAGGTATCAGTAATCAGTTTTGAAGAGATCCAAAAAACGGACTTCTTTAAAAAAATGCCTGAATTNCAAAAGAACTTCTTTAGGCAAAANAGAAAGCACGTAACTCACGAGGTTCACCACGGATATAATGTAGCAAGGAATTTAGGATTTAAGGGATGGGAAAGACAGACCGCTGCCAACTACCAGATAAAGCAAATAGTGAATGAGTTGAATGAAACGAGGGTATGATCAATGCTATTCAAATTACCGCTTAATGTATCCCTTCTGCCACCATATAAAACACGAAGGTAAAAAGATCCTTATTCCCGGATGCATGGGAACCGCTGCGATGGGTTTAGATAATTGCACTTGCCCTCATCCAGGAGTTAAGAATAAGCAAATAAGATCCAGAATGGTAAAAATCACCGAAATGAAAAAAGAGATCGAGAAACTTGAGAACGAAATAGTAATGATTAAATGTAGGTAAGATGATACCAGAAAATTACATCAACGAAATGGAACAATCGGTATTGGATTGTCTTTCAGATTTAGATAAAGGATATGCTAAATTAAAATGGGCTATTGCGAAAGAAACCGGAATTCCAGTAGATATCCTTACCCCCATTTTGAAAAGATTGAAATATGAAGGCAAGATAGAACTGATGATGNTCTGGAGTGAAGAAACTTGCAGACCTGATGGATCTGGATATTGTTTAACCGCTAAAAATAAAATTGATGAATAAAACCCTTATTCTCTTTTTGATCCCTGTAGGATATATCTATATCTCAATAATCCTACTACAAGCCAATCCTTTAAAATGGACTTGGACGGCACANCTGATGCTATTATTAATCACCCTTATGTGTGTGATATTTTTAAAAGATAAACTTGAAGAAGAGTAACCCCTCTCTCACCTAATACAAAGAAAGATGAAAATAGAGACATTTAAAAAAAGATTCGACTTTCCTATTAGTAGTTTAGATGGTCTTATTCTAGCAAAATTAGATGGTAAAAACGGAAAAGCATATTGGGTAAGCACTAATAATAAAGGGCTTCCAATAGCTAAACTAATCAAATAAACCACCAAACAGATGAAAACTGAAAACACATTAGAACATAAACAATCATTTTTTGCTAAATACTGGAATTGGATTTATGAAGGTGAATCTGTTTGTGTAAATATAGAAGATACTCAAGAAAGTGATTTTTTAGAACTAAAACCCCTATCTCAAATAACCGATGAAGATGCTATTGAGGTATTTGATGCTGTATATCCTAACTCACTTCCTGTTTCAGATTACGAAAAGACAGAAGCTGTAAAGGGGGTTTTTGAAAGTGAATTTAGACCTCATAAATTTTTAGACCTATCTGAATCTTCATCATTTATTGATGCTTGTAGAAGATTCGGTTATGCACTACCATTTGACGGTCTTTCAGTAGAAGATCAAATTGAATATGGATGGATCAAATTAAAAAATAACACAGATTAAAGCTGAAATGAACATCGCAACAGAAAGAGAGATTTTAGACGTATTAAATGCCTTTAAAATTAAAAAACTTACAATTATTGAAGCGCATCAAAAAATATGCTCCCTCAAAGACCAAACAGAAGAAGAGAAGGATCAATGTTGGGTTGATGGATGTGACCATGAAAAAAATATTGGGCATGTCGCTTGTGAAAAACATCATAATGAAGTAATTAATGATAAGCCCAAAGGATTAATTAGATATGAAAAACAAAAACCTCCTAAAAATAAAGTAGTTCTTTTTGTATGGTGGCATAGAAACGGTATTGAAACTTCGCAGAAATGTTGTGGCTTCTTAACTGATTCTGGAAAATTAATTACTGATTTAAAATTTCCTAAAAGTAACGAACCGACTTACTGGAAAGAATTATTCTAACCCCTCCCAAAGAATAGATTACATGGAAGAAGAAAAGAACATATCTAGAAAAACGCTTCATCTAAACCTTAAAAAGAAATGGTTTGAAATGATCTTTATCGGAGTTAAAACTGAAGAGTATCGAGAGCTTACTCCTTACTGGATTAAAAGAATACTATGCGATATCGGTAGAACCTGTCAGTTTTTTGATGAAAAATACAAATTAAAAGAGGGTAGGGATATCCCAAAAGCATACTTCAAACCATTTGACACCATCACCTTCTCCAACGGCTATGATACATACCGCCCACAATTCGAAATAGAATTGAAGGGAATTGAAATAAGAGAAGGTAATCCAGAATGGGGAGCTGAGCCTGGTAAAAAGTATTTTGTTTTGAAGCTTGGAGAGATCCTAGGCGATGTGAATTGCGCACGGTTTATTATTGAAAATATAGAGTAAATACTAGATAAATTTATCAGGGTATTCCCTTATTTTTAGTATATTGCAGCTTACAACAATTAATATTCAAAGTCCTGCATCACAGGCAATCACCTTCAAAACAGTAAAATAAATTAAGTTCTGGCCGGACATAAAAAACAGCCTGAATTTGAGCTTCAGAAAGCGGTAACAAGGTACTTGAATATTCAGTACCCTGAATCCTTATTTTTAAGTGATACCATCGCCAATTTAAAGCTAACCGTTCCACAAAAGGCACGGAACAAGGCTATTCAAAAAACTGGCTTCAAATGCCCCGATGTTCTTATTCTAGAACCACGAGGAGGCTATTCAGGTTTATTCATTGAGCTTAAAGTAAAATCCCCATTCAAACAAAACGGAGAAATATATTCCAATGATCATTTAAAAGGTCAATTAGAAAGCATTAATGCTCTTAAATCAAAAGGGTATTACGCTTGCTTCGCTGTGGGGTTCGATCAGACTAAAGAAATCATAGATACATATTTTAATGAAAATATATAAAGAAATCGAAAGAGGAGATCAAATCCTTTGGAGTAAATAACACTAGGGAGGGGATGATTTAGCCGCTTAGTTGTCGCTAATCGAGGACGTGATAATGCATGAATGCCAAAGTCGAGATCCCCAACGGACTATTTTTTATTACTCGATAAATTATCATAAGACTGGCTTACCGGTGAAAAGTAACCGGGAAAAGGAAAGTTAGCTCAGTAGGTAGAGCTCTTGGCTGTTAACCAGGTGGTCACAGGTTCGAATCCTGTACTTTCCTCAAAACTCAGAGAGAAGGTGCTGTGATCCTTTGATAATATTAATTGCGCAATATATATAATCAAACCGCAGCACCAAACGTATAGAAGGCCCGGGCCAATTAACCGGATTTTTTAAATAAAACTTATGAATAGAATAAAGAAATTTTTGAGCAATCCAGATAATGTAGACCAAATATTCTACCACGCCTTTAAATGGCTTATAGATATTATTTTCTTAGTTGCAATGTACTTTTTCTTTATGTGGATTTTCCCAGAAGATTACAAGGATATGGTTTATCTGGTAGTAATCGCAGCAGCATTATTTAGATCATGATCAAAATTTTAGAACATATCATCTTTTACGCTGGAGCAATTATAGCGGCCTTAGGAGGTATTGCTTTATGGTTATACATAGCCTCAGTATTACTTGATAACATCAAAAACAGAACTAAGATGTTCAGCTATGTGGTGGAGTATTGTGCTTACAGAAGATATTTCAAAAAATGGATGGAAGATAATAAAGGTAAATCCTTAGACGAATTATGAAGCCGTACACAAAAATATATTTTAAAGCACTAGGATATGCTGAAGGTGATTTTATCCCTTCGGAAATTTCAGGTAATAGAGCGGTGGATATTAACCACATTATTTGCAAAGGCTCAGGCGGAAATCCTTCAGGGGATAAAGACCGCATAGAAAACCTAATGGCACTTACCAGGGAGGAGCATATCGAGCAAGGTGACAAGAAGCATTTAATCGCTGGTCAATTCAGAACCCATGCCAGATTCTTAGAAGCCAATGGGGTAAAGTTTGACAAAATATGGATTCACGAGCAAATTCAGAAATACAGTCAGTATGAAGCTAGTAGTGCTGAATTAATTAAAGGGCATTAATCAAAACCAAGTATAATCATGAAAATCAAGATCACTAAAAAGTTTGTAGATCAGGAAACAGGAAAAACTATTCTTCCTAAAAAAACCATTGAGCGAAACAAAGAACGCGGACAGGCAATTATAAATGCTGGTTTTGGTGAAGAGGTGAAGCCGAAAGCTAAGAAAGAGGATGCCGGGAAAGAAGATAAGTAAAACCAAAGTATTTGTAAGAGCTTGTGTATTTCAGATAGGCGTTAATATTCTGGGATTACCAATGTACCGTGCTCACATAATTTCTGATACTGAAAACAGAATAAAGAGTTCGCCGCAAGTAAAAGTGTTTGATTATTTGAATTAAGAAACTATGGATAGTAAATATCATTCTTCAGTTACCGGAAAATTTGTTACAAAGGAATTTGCAGAAGCTAATCCTGATACTACCGTGAAATTGTCTCATATGAACTTAAAAGAAGAGATTGAAAAGTTCTTTGTTTGGTTCCGGGATAATGGAGAGCAAAACATAGGGATTTCAATAGAAGATCTTGTGGATAAATATTTAGAAGAGAAAGAATAATGACCCAAGCCGAAAAACATACCACCCTTAAAAACTTCATGGAAGAGTTCTTTCCTTTTGATGAGTTCAAAAAAATAGGATTTTTTACAGATGAAATGAAAGGGGACTATGAAGCCCAAGCTAAAAAGGTTTGTGATTATTTCAACTTTGATTCAGTTTATGAGTATGGGGCTATGAATGTTAGAGCTCATATAACCTATGGTAGTTCTGATGAAGAATCTGGACTAGAAACTAACCGCCCTTTGTATGTAGATGGAGACGGGAAACTCAAAGAAGAATCTTTTATAACTGAGATTAAAAGTATTTACGAGTAATGAGTAAGAAGTTAACAGCAAAGCGGGAGAAATACTGCATTGAATACGTTAAGACCGGGAGCAAAAGCGAAGCTTACCGGCTTTCTTATTCAACAAAAAATATGAAGCCTGCTACTGTTAACAATAAAGCTTATGCATTATTCAAAAAGGGCGAGATAAGGGCGAGAATAGAAGAATTACAAAATGAAGCGGCAGAGCGTAACAAAATAAGCATAGATGAGTGTGTTTCCTTACTTACTTCTATGGCTCGATTTGATATTGCAGATTGCTATGGGGAGAATGGAGAACTACTGGCAATACACGAGATCCCAAAAGAAACCAGATTAGCTATTGAAGCTTTGGATAGTGATGAAATGTTCATGGATGGAATGGTTGTAGGCAGGACTAAGAAATTGAAAACCTCAAACCGTAGGGCCAATGTAGTTGAGTTGTTAAAGGTTCTTGGAGGTTATGAAAAAGACAACAACCAAAAGAAACAGGACAACATTGTAGTATTCCGAATACCGGACAATGGCAGAGGTTAAGACAATTCAGCCGCAGGAAGGTTATCAGCTTATGGCGCTTGCTTCTCCTGCAGATATAGTGATTGGAGGCGGAGCCGCTGGAAGTGGAAAAACGTTCGTTCTTTTATTAGATGCTGTAAGAGACAAAAGCAACCCTGATTATGGAGCGGTAATCTTTAGAAGGCTTACCACCCAGATCAAAGCGCAAGGAGGATTGAAAGATGAAAGTGAAAAGCTTTATCCGTATTTAGGCGGCACTTATAACCAGACTGAATTACAATGGAAGTTCCCGGAAGGTGCAAAGATTAAATTCTCTCACCTGGAACATGAAAAAAATGTAACGAGTTGGCAAGGATCACAGATCCCAATGATAGGTTTTGATGAATTAACTCATTTTTCAAGACAGACGTTCTTTTATTTATTGTCTCGTAACCGTTCGAATAGTTCGATTAAACCGCGAGTAAGAGCTACGTGTAACCCAGATCCTGACAGCTGGGTATATGATCTTATAAAATGGTGGATTGGTGAAGATGGTTTCCCTATTCCAGATCGTCAGGGTGTAGTAAGATATTTTGTGAAAGATGGGGATAGCATGATTTGGGGGAGCACCGTGGAAGAATGCATTGAAAAGGCCGCGTATTTCATCAATCCGCTAGTTGAAGCCTCAGGAATTGAAGCTAAGCATTTTGTAAAATCTATCACTTTTATAGGCGGTTCTGTTTACCAGAATAAGGAGCTACTTAAGAATAACCCTGAATACCTGGCAAACTTAGCATCCCAGGATGAAGATGCAAGAAACCAATTATTAGCCGGAAACTGGAAAGTATCCCTTAATCCAATGGATGTTTATCATTATGCATCGTTTAAAGATATTTTCAATAACGATTTTGTAAAGGCTGGTGAAAAATATATCACAGTCGATGTGGCGACTTCAGGAAAAGATAAGCTTGTTATATGGCTATGGGAAGGTTTCCGTATAAGAGATTTAATGAAGATCGACAAATCTACCGGTAAGGATATTATTGATGAGATTAAAGCAATGGCTTTGAAATGGGGAGTTCCTAACCGAAGGATTGCTTACGATGCCAATGGGGTAGGAGCATTTATAGGAGGTGCAGATAACGCCTTTATTCCTAACTCTATCGCATTTGATAGTAATAGCCGACCGAGGGAAACTAAAGACGGACGAAAGTTTAAAAACCTGAAAGCTCAATGCTATGTACTGAGTGGTGAAAGAGTAGAGCGTAACGAGATATGGGTAATGCCGCAAGTAGCTAATATGATGTTTGATGAAAAACAGACTATTAGACAGCGAATGTTAGCGGAAAGAAAGGCAATAAAGAAGCAACCTAAAAAAGATGAGGAGCCGCAAGCCCTTATTAAAAAAGAAGAAATGAAAGCAAAGTATCTGAATGGGGAGAGTACCGATTTACTAGACCCTTTTATGATGCGAGAAATATTTGAGTTGACCACGCCAACTACAGTATTCAAACCAAAGAGACCAAACATGAGCTTTGGTGGATAAAAATTAACCGATGGAAGAAGAATTTGATTTCACAAATAGTACGAAAGTAAAAGACTTTCTAGCTTCTAAAGAAAAAGATCAGAAGAAAATAGCAGATTACGCTAATGAGTACGCTGGTAATATTGAAGGGAGAAAAATAAGAACCCTTCAAATAGGTAATCGTCCAGATTACAAAAGCGGAAAAGATAAGCAAGCTCGTGCAGCTGAGAAGCTCACTACTCAATGGCAGAGATACATTGTAAACACCGCTGTAAGTTTTCTACTGGGGAATGATCCAACCATTACTTCTAACGATCCGGAAAGTGAAGATTCTATAAAAATTCTAGGAGGTTACTACAAAAACCGTTTGAATGCAAAATTACAGGAATTTGCTGAAGCTGTAAAGAGCACCACCATAGCGGCCTTTATTTTTTATAAAGTGGAAGAAGAGGTGAAGGCTAGGCTTTATACTCATGACCATGGTAAATATACTCCTCATTATGATAACTACGGGGACTTAAAGGCTTTCTATTGGGAATTCAAATTACCAGGAGAAGAAGGGGAGCATTTATGGATATTCACAGATGAAAGAATAGAGAAATTTCTAGATGGGAAATATCAGAAAACAGAAAGCGAAGCGCATGAATTTGGAATAATTCCAGTAGTGTTCTTATCTCAAAAGGACCCGGAGTGGTTTGTTGTGAAGGAACTGATAGATAGAATAGAAATGCTAAGATCAAAATTAGCTGGTTCTAATAATAACTTCGCTTTCCCAATGATGAAACTTAAGGGGGGTATAGCACAAGCACTTCAAGGTGCTAGTGAAGAAGATGTTAAGGAACTTTCTGAAAGCTTAGGAATTGATTTTGACCACGAGAACAATGCTATTCTTCTTGAGAAAATGATTCACGATGGGCATATTATTGAGGCTGATGCTGACTTTATTAAGAGAGATACAGGTATCGATACAATCAAACTTGAAAAAGAATGGCTTCAGGAAGATATTTCAAGGCTTTCCCAAACACCTGACTTTAGTTTAGACAATCTAAAAGGCAGCCAGATGGGTTCCGGTAGGGCTTTAGAATTTATGCTTACTGATCCTATCAATAAGGCTAAAAGGGATAAAGGAGCCTACGAGACAGTTATTAGTAGGATATTATCTGTATTGGCGCATGGTTACGGAATTGAAAATGAAAAATTAAGCTTTTCTATAGATTTCAATTATGCTATCCCTACTGATGAAAAAGAGCTAATTGATATGCTATATACCGCAAGTGGTGGCAAAGCTTCAATGGCACAAGAAACTGCTGTGCAAAATAACCCGAGAGTCAAAGATCCAGCCGCTGAACTCGAAAAGATCCAGGAAGAGCAGAAAAGTAGAATGGGAGAAACATTTGAGCCGTAATTATTAAACCACCGAAAGTTAAAATAGTAAGCTTCCATTACTCTGAGAATAGTTATGTGAATTATGGCCGTCGATGGACCGCGCATAGTTTGATTGAGCACAGTAAGAAGTACAATGCATTTGATTTGCCGTTAGCTGGGCTGAACATATCAGGCTATCCATGGGGAGATCCTACAATTGACAATTTCATATATCACTCTAAAAGAGTTCAAAACGCTGATCTGGATAAGCCTATTATCCTTGATGATATGGGGTGTATTGCAGATGGCTGGCACAGAGTTGTCAAAGCTATACTTGAAGGTAAGGAAACTATCCAGGCAATTCGCCTTGAAGATATGCCCGAGCCGGACGAATTTATAAATGAAGAATAATCAACAATTAATATCATGGGACCATCAATAAACAGACTAAACGATTTCGACGAAAGTAAAAGCCTTGAAGAGCATTTCAATGTAGATGGTAGACTTGCAGATGAATCAATACAAGAATCAAAGCGAAAACTTTCCCGGAAAGAACAAAGGGCCTTCAACAATAAATTGAAGAAACCGAAATACCAGAAGCTTGCGAAGAAAATAATCGAATCTAAAAATAAGTGATATGAAAACCATCAAAAAACACTGGAAACTAATACTAGGAATCTTCTTTTTAGCCTATGGTGTAGGAAGAATCTTTTGGTCATTCCCTTCAGATAGAATGGTGCTCGATGTAATCTTAACGGTTGCATTTATAGCTTTCGGAATCTGGGACATTTATGTTTATCAAACCAATAGGAAATCATGAAAGCAATAGAATTTGAAGGACACAATGTAAAAATAGCCGAAGATCAACCCGAATATGAAACTTTGCCAGCACTATTCAATAAGCAAGAAGGCTCAATGACTTTCTGTTTTGAATTAGATGAGCAAGAAATTGAGCAGGTAAAAAAAACCGGTAAGATCTGGATTAAGAAATTGACTTTTGGCAAGGCTATGCAGCCTATTGCGGGTACGGTTTTGAAGGAACATTTAATATGTGATTATAGAATCGGACGGAAAGTGAAAGCTAATATTTCAGCAGATCACGAACCTTTTTTTAATCGATGCAGAAATAATAGGGTTTAGCAATGACATTGTTACTGTGAGAGAATTGGAAGGGGAAGAAGAGTGGGAGTTACCACCTCATTTAATTGGATTTTAATGAAAGTAGTAATAATGGGACCCGTAGGAGATAAGGAAGCTATTATAAGAGCTACCGTAATGATGAGAAACGCAGGAATGACGGTTATCGAAGCTTCTGAAAAAATGGCTGAAGCATCCAGACGATTACATATCGCTTCTGTAGGCGCTAAGATTGAAGCTCAAAACTTAGTTCAATCAATTCAGAGCCTGAAAAGAAACATTGAATTCGAGAAACCAAAATCTAAATATCATAAGTAGATGGAGTGTGAAGAATGCGAAAGAGGTTTATATGAAGCTGGGGTTCTTTTTCCTATTGATGCTCCAGGTGAAAACAACAGAAGATTGTTATGTGAAAAATGTATGAAAGAAAACGAGCCTGAACTATATAATAATACTGTAGAGGAAATTCCATTCATGAATGACCTAAAAGAAATTACAGGAAACTAATGACCAACAATTGCGAAAATAGACTACTCTCTTTACTAAGCGCCCAGGAATGGCACTTAGATAGATTGTACGCGGAATATGCCCGGCAATTTGGTTCTATTTTTCGTAATTATTCAGGAACTACCAATAAGCTAAAGCAAAAAGAATTAGACCGGGCTATGGTTCAATTCCATGATGATTTAGAAAAGCTTTTATCTGATCAAATAAATAACTCTTTTGGTATTTCAGATTTGTGTAATGATGAAGCAGCCGAGAAGTATTTAAAGGATCTGGATATTTCTTCAGATCAAAAAGCGAGTTTCTTAAAAACTAATTCCAATGCTGCCAAAGCTTTTGTTTCCAGAAAACAGGCAGGGCTTAATCTAAGTGAACGGGTTTGGAATCTAACCAATCAGACACAGGCCAGCCTAAACAATGCTTTAGAATCTGGAATATTTGACGGCCGGCCTGCAGCGGATATGGCCAGAGATTTAAAGCGGTACCTCAAAGAGCCAGATCAACGATTCAGACGGGTAAAAAATGAACAGGGCAAATTAATATTATCGAATCCTGCTAAAGATTACCATCCAGGTCAAGGGGTTTACAGGTCCAGTTATAAAAATGCATTGAGATTAAGCCGCAATGAGGTCAATATAGCCTATAGAACCAATGATTTTGAAAGGCGTAAAAATATGCCTTGGGTAATGGGTCAAAGGGTACGATTAAGTAATGCTCATCCCAGATATGATATTTGTGATGAATTGGTAGGTACCTATCCTAAAGAATTCAAGTTTGTAGGCTGGCACCCTAATTGTCTTTGCATAGCAGACAGTCTATTATTACCAAGATCAAAATTCAAAGAATATTTAGCCGGTGGTGGTATTGATCAGCGCCACCTCATAAAGAACGTTCCAAAAAACGCATTGGATTATTTAAACGACAATGCCGAGCGAATTAAAGGCTGGAAGAATAAGCCTTATTTCCTTCGTGACAACTTCAAAATGACAAAAACCGGATTCGTACCTAATGCGAATATTCAAAGTTAAATCAGAAAGACAGCAAGGCGGTAAAAAGTTAGAATGGTCCCGTGAAGAAATTTACACAGGTGATCANCCTCCGAAAGTTGGAAAGTCCATCGCTCTTATGACTACTCCTACTACTTTTCAAACGGTGGTTTCTATTGAAGATATTACTCCAGATATTGAAACTAAAGTAAGCCTAACCGATAGTATTCTAAAAACGGTAGAGCGCAATCGAAAAAAATTCTTTGAGATCTACGGTAAAGATCCCGAGAATAACCGAAAGCTATTTATCGAATGGTACATAAAAACCCACGAAGGAACTTTTGATTTTCTAATTAATGACCTCTCTGAATTCTACTTGCATATAAGCGAAGACCGGATAAAAAGGTACCTCAGTGAATAGAGATCTACGACTTGTGGAAAAGCGCAGGAAATGGCTTGGATTGTACATGCGAAAACAGCAACGCCAAAAAGACTACGAATATCAGGAAGCTATAGGGAAAGCGGCCAGCGTATTCTCCATCAAAAAAAGAACCGCTGTAAAAGACTTCACAGAGTTTAACAAATCCTGTTTAGTGACATCTACGCACTTGCAATTAGAATTGAGCTTTTAAAGGCTTAGTCTAAAATTATATTGCAGCCTATTCAACAATTAACAAAAAACTAATCGGACGATGAAAATCGAAGAATTTATCAAGAAACTAGGTGTGGCGTTGGAAGACGATGACACTGCCAAGGCGCTTGAAGCGTTTGGGGTAACTCCTGAGCAAATTGAGGAATTTAAAGACCTCACAGTTCCTTCAAATCTCGAAGAAGCCTTAAAAATTAAAGGAGTGCAGAGTGAGTTTGACAAGAAGCTTAAAAAAGCGGCTGATACTCGTGAAGCAAAACTTAAAAAAAGATTTGGATTCGGCGAAGAAGAGGAGGAAGAAATGGAAGAAGAGGAGGAGATCGAAACAAAAGATCCTGCCGTAAAACTTATGCTTAAAGAACTCAAAGAAATGAGAGCTTGGCGTAAAGAACAGGAGGAAAATAAGCAACAGGAAACTGTAGCTCAGAAAACTCAAAAAGCGAGAGACTTCTTAAAATCCAAAGGCATTTTACCTGGATATGCTAGTGAGCTTGATTTAGAAAAAGACTTTGAGGAACAATTTGAAACCGTTAAGGAGAAATTCGAAGCAGACGGTGGAACGATTGTAACCGAGGTTGTAACTAATCCAAGACATCAACGTATTCCAGTTCCACAGAACGGAGGGGCGAAAAAACCTTCGAAAGAGGAAATTGCTGATATAGTTAGATAATCTAAAAACCAATACAATGGCAGTATTAGATTTAAGCGTCGAAGATCAAAAGGAATATTCCGAAGGGATCGATGGCGTTGCTATCAAGAAACACATTCACGGCCTTGAAGGAGGAGCAGTTCTTAATATGGCTGGTTTTCCTGATAAATTCATTTTTGAAGGTCATGGTGTAATTCGTGAAGATGGCGAATTCAAGCCGCAACCAGTTGACGGCACAAAACACACTTTACTCTTTGGGGTAGTTAGTTCTACTACTAGAACCGCTAAGCCTTCTACCGGTGTAATGACTGGTGGGTACATCAACAACGAAGTTGTAAAGTATAAGTTTAACCAGAATTCCTTAGATGCTTTAAAAGCATTAGGAATCTATAATCAACCAGACTACTAATGGCAGTATCAATTTTTAAAGATCTGATTGATGAGTATATGGAAGGCGTTGTACTTGCTCAATACGAGAAAGTTAACGGTTCCAAAGATGCTCCAGCTTATGATCATGAGCGTTATTTAACGCCTGAGTATAGCGCGGATATGACTTACAGTTCTGTAAGTGGAAATTACACAAGAATCACTGCTGATTTTGTAGCGTATGATTCTCCACTTCCTGTAAAGCATAGAGCCACCATTAAGAGTGCTTCTGGAGAAGTGCCTAAAATGGGTATGAAGTTCTTATTGAACGAAAAGCAAATGAATACACTTCGTATTCTTCGCCGCGATCCAGGAAGAAAGACTGAGCTTGCTCGTAAAGTTTTCAATGACTCTGAAAATGGTATTTTCGGTATTAAGGAACTTATTGAAGAGGCTATGTATGTAGGTTTTTCTGGCGGTGCAATGCTTGTTCCTGAAGAAAACAATACCGGTACAGCTGTAAGAGCCAGCTATGATATTCCTAAGGATAATCAGTTCGGGGTAACTACAAAATGGAGCGATCCAGATTCTAAGCCTATTTCTGATCTTAGAAGGATTAGAAAAGCTGCGAGAGCTAAAGGAGAAAGCCCTAACACTATCTGGATGGGTGCTGAAACTGTAGATAGCCTTTTGGATAACAACCAAATCAAATCTCAGTTTGCTTGGAACAATAATTTCTCAGGAGACAATCCTAACATTCCAAGTCTTGACGAAGATCAACTAAGAGGAGTACTAGCAAGAACGCTGGGAATGAATCTTATTGTTATGGAACGTTCTTTTGTTCATGAAAAGAATGGAAAAAGAAACGTAACACAGGGTTGGACTCCTAACATGGTAGTTCTTACTACCGGAACTAATATTGGTTCTTTGGTGTATTCTACACTTGCTGAGGAGGAATTCCCAGTAGAAGATGTGCAGTACCAGAAAGCAAACGATTATATCCTTGTGAAAAACTGGGGTACTACAGATCCTGTTAGCCATGCTACAGGAGCTGAAGCAATTGTATTCCCGGTACTGCAGAATGTAGAAAGTTTCTTCTATATCAATGCTGAAGAAGCAGACGCTTCTGATGATGTTCAGGTAGAAGGTGACGCGGTTTATACCTACAAGGAAACAGACTATACTAAAGCTTCTGTAGTTGCTGGATTGAATGCTACAGGTGAAGTACCTGAATCCAATGTAGATCAGGCAGATTCTACTTTAACAGGTAAGATCAATAAGCTTTCTGAAGCTGGAATCGAGAAGTTCGAAGCTGAACTGGTAGAATCCGTATAAGATGACCAATAAAGATTGGCTTAACGAAATAGTACCTGAAGTAAGCCAGGGAATAAAAGACGCTATTATGGTAGCCCGGGAAGTAGATCCCGGTGCTACTTATAGTGTTACTGATCAAAGCATTGAATTAGCAGAAGCTGATATCTATATGCGAATGACCCGTATTTCCTCATTTACCGAAGGTTCACTTTCAGTTAAGTATGATCTAAGTTCTTTGAAAGAGCAAGCCAATGCTATTTACAAGCTGTATGGCGATCCGAAGTATAATGACGGCCTTCCTAAAATAAGAGCAGTGAAGCTATGATAAAGAGGTTTCCACATACGGCTATCATCAAACTGGAAACAGTTGGTGAAGGTAAACTCCCAGAGGTAACTAAGGAAGAGATAACCTTAAGAGGTCGATATGAGCCAGTGAGTAAACCCGGTGGTGGAGAATCCTTTGATTATAACGCCAAGTTTTATCCTGAGCAGACACCAGAACAATTGAAATCAAATCCTCATGCATTTGATGATCAAAAGATGGAGATTTTCGGTAGGACAATCACAATAAAACAGGCCTGGCCTTATCAAACCCACTGCGAATTATGGTTGGATTAAAGGCAATGTTCAACCTTAACCAGGTTCGAGATTACATAAGTGATCAAATAGATCAGGTAGAGGAAAAGTCTATTGAAGCATTGCGTTATCAAGGCGAAGAATTCATAAACAAAGCCAGAAACTCAGGGAATTATACAGACCGAACCGGAAACCTTCGGGCTTCTATCGGTTATGTGATTCTTAAAGACGGGCAAGAAATAGATTCAAGCTTTCCAGGTGGCAAATCAAAAGGTGTGAGTGCCGCGAAGAAAGCCATTGATGAAGTCAGAGGTTTATTTGGTAAAGGACTTGTTTTAATAGGCGTAGCTGGTATGAATTACGCAGCTGCAGTTGAGAGTAAAGGTTTCGATGTGATTACGGGCTCAGCCCCAAATTCTAATGATATAAAAGATCTATTAGGTGCAATCAAGCTATAACATACTACTTGCTTTAAGCGAGTTATTTCAGGGTAAGAATTTACCTGTTGATTATGTGGATGGTGCTCCAAAAGGTCTTCAATCAGAATTCATTGACACCAATACAATCAATAATCCAAATGGGTACCTGCAAAATGGTTTTGGGAATGTGAATATTCATGTTCCAAAGCTTACAGGTGATCTGCATAATGGCAAGCGATTTAGAGAACTAACAGATATAATACTTCCACTTCTGGACGATGTTACCCAGGTAACAGATAACGGAACCTTTCATTTTCAGATAGACGATGATAAGGGAACTTTTGAAGATCCGGACAGAGACGGAATGAGTTACTATAATATTCGATTTGAATTTCAAACATTATAACAAATGTCAAAACAACATAACTTTTTAGGTATTGTCGCGGTTTACTTCGGCGATCCCGGGGACGGAGTAATGGGCACAGTCCTTACCGAGTTCAACGATATTGAAGTTGGTTCTACTACACTGGAAGGTGCAAGTGCCAATGAGGAAAATATCCCTACAGAATCAAATGATACTTACATTACCGTGGATGGTACTGTTGACCCAACTAATATGGTCGTTCGTTTATTCGGGGTTACTCCAGAGCAGCGTGTGCAGCTTATGGGCGGTAAAGTAGGAACTGTAGACGATGGTGAAGATGAAGGAAACTATATGGCTCCTGCCGGAAAACCATCAATTTACCAGTCTTTCAAGGCAGTAGGTAAAACGGTAGATGGTAAGAGAGGTGTGCTTAAAATTCCTTACGGAAAAATAAGTGCCAGAGATCAGGGAACACTTACTAAAAACGGCCTTCCAGCTGTAGAGGTAAGAATTACCGCAAATACTCCTGAATCTGCCGCTGGCGATGAAGGAAGTCCTTACATCTTAGGGTTTGAAGATGTAGTATAATACAATTATGATTTAAATATTTAAAAGCCGCTGACCGACATATTAGCGGCTTTTTTTGACAACTATTATTATGACCGACAAACAGAAATTACTTAAGGCTTTAATTGAGGAACCTTCCAGGTACTCAGTAGATGTGAATGACAATTCCATGCTGCCTGAAAATTTGAAAGAAAAGGATGCTATTGATTTTGTAGTAAAACCACCTTCGCCTGGAGTATTGGCTATGTGTGCTAATTTGTTTCAGGACTTGCCAAATGAACTATTAGAAGAAAATAAGAAGCTATCCCTTCAAGACGTAATGCCTCACCTAGAAACAATGGTAAAAGTAATTTGCCGTATAAGCTGGGGTAAGAAAGATGATTGCCCGGAATGGTACTTACCGTTCTTTATGGGAAACACTACAGGTATAGAAATATTTAAGATCTTTCAGGAAACAGCCTTAAAAACGCAGTCTGATTTTTTTTTGACCTCTTTCCAGATTGCAAGCCTAACAAATCCGATGATGATGAGGAAGATACCGAAGACAAACCAGATCGATTCAACCCCCATCGATTCATAGGATCAGTTTGTCACTACTATAATTTTTCTTTTTTTGATGTGCTTTGGAATATGAGCTATCAAAATTTGATTATGATGAATGCTTCTATTCCTCAGAGTAATTTCGATAAGAAAAAAGATAAGGATGAAGACGATAAGCCGGTAGAAGTAGATTTTAATGATTATATAAAAAATGCGATGGGGAAGAAAGATAAGTAGTCGAATTCGACCACTTTAATAATCCAGCAAACAAAACCGCGTTCCTTTCAATTTATCCGGATAGCGATGTTTAATATTATGGGGAACCTGGATGCGTTCCCCTTTTACAAAACTTTCCTCATAAACGGTTTCCCAAAGTATGCCGTCTGCTATCAGAAATTCAGGAAGGTTTTGAACCCGGTTCCACAAATCAGTCTCATCAAATAAAGGACATTCTGAGATTGCTTTTTTCTCAGCATAAGCAATCAGTAAATTATAGATCTTCTTTTTATCGATAATCCATTTACTAGCCTTCCATTCCCCGTAATTATACCAGTAAGTATGTGTTTTGAAATAAGGCCCGGTTATATGGTAATTTATAGTATCTACTTTTCTGCAACCAAAACCGGTACCGCAATCATTATCGATCATTCTTTGATCATAGCATTCTCCTATCCATTCAGCCTCCAATAAAAATCTATAGGGATGTACCGGCCGGTTATTGTAGGTTGCAGAAGTACCGCGCCAATTCTGGATATAATGAAACAACTGTCTTATTTTGCGATAACCATTAAGGATATCTTTAATCTCAATAGTAATTACTCCATCTTCATAATTACATCCAATTTTCCGGGCCATTTTTAAGGCCTTTGGAAAGTTCTTGGATTTCTTTTCTAGGAATTGGAGTTTGTACATAATTCTAATTGTGGCGAATTCGCCTTAATAAGATTTCAATCGATTAATTTATCTAAAAATCGTATCTTTAAAAACAGAACGCCAGTAAATTACGAGTTCACCGGCGATCCTAATAATCACAATAAACTATACTTATTATGAATACTTCACCAAAAGTACAAAAATCTTCTATTTCTGAAATTTGGAAACCTATTGAAGGTTTTGAGGGCTTATATGAAATAAGCAATAAAGGCAGGGTTAAATCACTTCCAAAGAGAAGTAAGCACAATTACGGAGGAATTAGAATATCAAAAGAGCGAATACTAAAAGGAGGTGCAACTAACGGATACATTAGGGTTACCTTGTGTAAAAACGAGAGAAAAAAAGCTTATTATATTTCTCGATTAGTAGCCGCTCATTTCTTACCAGTAAATGATAGAGGAAATATTATTAGGTACAAAGACGGTAATAGTTTTAATAATTCCGCTGATAATTTAGAGTGGGAATATTCCGAAAGAGAATGGCTAAAATCACAAAAGAAAGTAGAGCCTTTGCAACTTGAAGGTGAGATTTGGAAACCTATCGATGGTCATGAAGGTAAATATGAAATTTCAAATTTAGGTAGAGTAAAAGGCCTTCCCAGAGAAAAGAAATATAAAAGCGGAAGAATTGACCTTATAGGGGAAAGAATATTAAAAAACCCATTAAGTTCGGGCTATAAAGTAGCAAATTTATTCTGTGAACAAAGAAAACAAATACCTATTCATGTACACCGTTTAGTAGCAATTGCTTTTATTCCTAATCTTGAAAACAAACCTCACATTAATCATATTGACGGTAATAAATTAAATAACGATATATCAAATCTGGAATGGTGTACGCCAAAAGAAAATGCAGTTCATGCACACGAAACAGGGCTTTCTACTTATAAAGGAGAAAAACATCATTTAACTCCTTTTACAAAAGAAGAAATATTAAGTATTAGGGAGGAATATAAAGATCCAAATACATCCCATAGGGATTTAGCTAGAAAATATGGAGTTGAAAAAACAACTATAGGTAATATCATTAGAAAGAAAACTTGGAAGCACGTTTAATTTAATAGCACCTACGCATACCTACCCTTAATAACTACTATATAGAAAGCTCATAGAGATAAATTGCCAGTAAAATTTATTTCTAATGGCAGTACGTGGTGATAATTCCCTCTTCTTTGCAACTGGGCTCCAAAACGATCAGCTAAAAGCCGGTGCAGCAGAAGCAACAGGAATAGTCCAAGGGTTAGCAAATACAATCGGTAAAATAAATCCATTTGCTATTCTAGTAACTGGATCAGTAACTGCCTTTGCTACTATTGCTAAGTCTGCATATGATATGATGCGAGACTTTGAGCAAGCTATGAAGGAGGTAGAAACAATCTCAAAAGCCACTCAAGATAATTTCAAAGGGATCTCCAAAGAAGTATTTGCTCTTTCCGAAATTAGCCCGGACGCCCCTGTAGAATTAGCTAAAGCATATTACCAAATTGTTTCCGCAGGTTATGACGGTGCGAAAGGTCTTAAACTCTTAGAGACTGCAACCAAAGCCGCCACCGCAGGTGTAACCGATACCAAAACCGCAGCCGATGGTATTACTACTGTTTTAAACGCTTTTAAAATTAGTGCAGAGGAAGCCGATAGGGTAGCGGATATCATGTTTAACACGGTGAAACTTGGTAAGACTACCTTTGAAGAACTTTCAAGCCAATTATCACAAGTTGCACCCCTTGCAGCCGCTTCTGGCTTTAGTTTTGAAGAGGTCGCTGCAGCCGTAGCCACTTTGACAAAGCAAGGTGTTCCAACTGCTCAGGCAATGACACAGATACGGTCTGCAATCGAAGCGACTACTGAAGTGCTAGGTGATGGTGCTGCCAAGTCAATGACATTGCAAAATGCTTTTCAGGCTATTTATGATAAAGCTGGCGGATCTCAAAACGAGTTAAAGAAGCTTACCGGTAGAATGGAAGCAATGAATGCTATCCTAGCTATTACGGGTCCAAATGCTGAGGGTGCTGCAAGTGATCTGGAAGCAATGGGTAATGCTGCAGGTAGTGCAGAGGAAGCATTTAATCGCATGGCAGGTTCTAATGTAAACGAATGGCAGATACTTAGAAACCGTATCAAAGCGACTACTGAGGAATTAGGAAATGCAGCCGTTGAGCTTAGTTCTAAGTTTGCCGGTTTCTTTAATGATTTGTTAGATGATAGCGATTCATTTACAGAATCTATAAGAAGACAGGCGAATGAGTTTAATCTTCTTAAATCTGCTATAGAATCCAGTAATACACCTTTTGAAGAAAAGCTAAGAATACTTAGAGAACTCCAAAGCCAGTACCCTGAATACTTATCTAGTTTAGATTTAGACAAGGTTTCTAATGATAACCTGGAGCAAACGCTTTTAAGTGTTGGGGAAGCTTTAAAAGAGATCAACAAAGAACAGGAGCGAAGGTTAAAATTAAGCGGTGCTTCTCAAGTGGTTTTAAATAAGCAAGAAAAAGCACAACAAAGCCAACTAAACTATGAAGAAAGCCTTAATGAATTCTATGTAACAATAGAAAAAATAAAGGACTATGCAGCAAAAGAGAATATTGAAATAAACTTCGATATAAATGACTCCCCTTCAAAGATACTCAACGACTTGGAGCAGCAATTAAATGCTTCAGCGTTTGATAAAGACGAAGGTGTTTTAGCTAACTTATTTAAAGTTGATAATGTTGGTGCAGATTTCTTGAGAGAATTAGAGATAATTAGGGATAGAATAAATGAAACGAAGGATATTTCAGTTGAAGCTAAAAAAGAATTAACAGCTGCTGAAAGGAACGCTTTGAATGTTGAGCGTGCTATTTATGATAATAAAGATGGTGCGCCAAAAATAATTGCAGATATCCGAGAGATCAAATCTCTAGGGGATTTAGAGCCTTACAAATTGTATGATAACGAAAGTATTAAGGAAGCTGTTAATGCTCAAGGTGAATTAATTCAAACGTTTAATAAGATAAGATCTATCAATAACGCTGAGGGTTTAAAACCTTTCCTTAATTCTGAAAAAGAAGCAATCCGTAAGTACGCTGAAGAACGTAAAAGGCTAATTAATACCGAAGTTCCAGATGTAGAGCCTGAAAAGGATAAAAAAACATATTCCGACTACCTTAAGGAAAGAAAAGAACAGTTTGAAAAATACCAGGCAGTTGTTAATCAAATAGGACAACAGGCAGCAAATGAACAATTTCAAAGCCTTTTAAAACTAGGTAGTAATTACGGGGAGTTCTTAAAAGGAGAACTTGAGAAAACTACCAACTTTGCAAAGCAACAAGCAATCGCTGTACAAGCTGAAGTTTCAAATATAAACCTAAACAGACCGAAAGCAGAAAGTATTAATGCCGGTGTACAAAGAGGTACGGTTAATTTTGATTTTGAAATTGATCAAACTTCTATTAATGCTATTCAAAACCAGATAGGAGAACTTAATAAAAAGATTCGTGCAGCCTTAACGGATGAAGAAAGGGATTCTTTAAGAGAGCGTTTAAAGTATTGGGAGGATCGATTAGATATTGTTGAGGGCGGTGTAGATTCTGAAACTGCTTTATACCAGGATATTTATAGAAACCTGAGTGACCTTACTTACGAAGGAATCAGGGATTATATTAAATACTGGAAAGCAAGACTTGAAGAAGCTGAAAAGGGGTCTAAAAAAGAACAGGAAATACAAGGTAGGATTTCCAGCGCTCAAGGTAAACTACTAGATAGAATTATTGGTGACGCTGTTCAGCAACTAGAAGCAGTATCAGGTATTTTTAGAGAAGCCGGAAATGAAATGGCAGCCGACATGGTGGACGGCCTTTCGAGTGCTGCTAATCAACTAGGAAACGCTTTCAAGGCTATTGAGTCAGGAAGCACTTATGATGCGGTTGCCGCAGGACTAGGAGCGGCTATAGAACTAACTGGGATGTTAGTTAGTGCTTCGGCTCAACGTAAGAAAGCAGATCAAGATTATTACAATGCTGTCATAGCTCAACAGAAAGAATACAATCGCCTTTTAAATGAAGAGCTAAGAACAAGAGAAGGTGCAAATGAAAACGTATTTACCACCGATTACGAGAACAGAATAAAACAAGGTGTAGAAGCTTACAGCGATGCTCAAAGCAGTTACATGGAGAGTCTCAGAGCTTTATCGGAAGGTGTAGTGCAGGCAGGAGTAAGAGATGAAGCCAATATCGGCAATATATTAAGCGGAGCAGGGTCAGGTGCTGCTTTAGGTGCTGCAGTTGGCTCTATTATTCCGGGTTTAGGTACGCTGATTGGTGGTGCAGTTGGTGCAGTTGGTGGTGCTTTGGCAGGACTTTTTGGAGGCAGAACAAACGAGCCACAATGGGTAAGTCTTCTGCAGGAGTACCCAGAGCTAATACAACAAGCTGAAGATGGTCAATTACAACTTAATGAAGCCTTAGCAGAAACACTATTAAATCAAGACCTTGTAAAAGAAGGAACACGAACGTTAATTGAAGATACCCTTGCGTGGCAGGAAGCAATGGAAGCTGCTAAAGAACAAATTAGAGATGTTATCAGTGATCTTGCAGGCGGTTTAGGTGACAATCTTAGAAATTCTTTAGTAGGAGCTTTTCAGGCAGGACAGGATGCAGCTATAGCAATGGGCGATACTGTTTCCAATGTACTTCAAGATATACTTTCTCAGTTGATATTTGACAAAATATTTTCAGATCAATTTAAGCGTCTAGAAGATGAAATGGCCGCATCATTTGATGTTGGAGGTGATCGTAACTGGCAAGATGATTTTGCTAGGTTCTTTGAAGGTGCTCAAGGACTAACAGAAGATTTCAACAGTCAGCTAGAAGCGGCTAGAAATACGGCAATGTCTAATGGCTTTGATATATTTGGCCCTGAAGCTGGCACCGATAGAAATGGGTTAGCCGGGGGAATATCTAGCATTACTGAAGATACGGCCGGAGCTATTGAAGGATATATGAATGCTGTTCGTATAGACGTTAGACAGGGCCTTCAAGTAGCTATTCAGAGTGGTGTTTATTTGTCTGAAATAGCACAAAACACCCGTTATAATAGATATTTAGAAAGCATAGATGGTAGAATGGCAACTATAGAAAACGGAATTTTAGAATTTCAGTCAAGAAATTAGTAAATGGCATCTACGCACATTGCATCAAACCAAACAGCTTAAAAGCATCACCTAAAATTACATTGCAGTAAAACTGCATAGGTGAAAATTTACCGAACCATAGAAGGCGTAAAAACAGAACTCCATGACATTGAAGTGGATGGTAACACGGAACTCAATCAAAAGATTTCCGGGCAGGATCTTATTCGTGCCAGGTTCACCTCCGATGGATTTATGTACGATTTACAGATTGGGGATTATGTAGAATTTAAGGATGCGAAATATACCATACTCGAAGAGCCCCAGATAAAGAAGTCACAAAATGCATTTTCCTACGATATACAATTCAAAAGTGATCAGTATCTATACAACAATGTACAGCTGCTTAATCCTGGTACCGAAGAAACAGAATTCTATCTATTTGGGGATGCCATCGACATGGTAAGTCTTGTTTTAAATAATATGAACCGGGTTTATGGTCAAGAGGGTGGTACTTACTTTGCAGATTTTGTAGAGCAAACCGAAGGAAGGAACATGAGGTTCAATAATATCAATTGCCTTTCTGCCCTCGATCAAATAGCACAGGAGTTTGGATGCGAGTTTCTAATCAAAGGCTATAAGCTTACTTTTCGAAAAAAGATCGGAAAAGAAACCGGCCTTACTTTTAGGTACAAAAAAGAGCTTCGCGGTATAGAGCGCAAAACTATTCAAAATGGGGAACTGGTAACAGTTTTATATCCATTTGGAAGTGATCGTAATATTACCAATGAATACGGTTCTAAGAGATTAAAAATACCAAAGCTTCAAAAGAACGTCGATGTTTTTGGGACGATCGAAAGAGCGAAGGTATTTGAAGATATCTACCCAAGATTAAAAGGGGTGGTTTCTTCAGCTTCAGATTATAGAACATTTACGGATACCAGTATTGATTTTAACATCAATGATCAGTTAATGGGTGGTGCCACCGCGAAGGTGGTTTTTAATACTGGTGATCTGGCCGGTAGGGAATATGAAGTAGAAAGGTATGATTCCACTAGCAATAAAATTACTATTATTCCATATACCGATGATAGTGATTTTACTACACCAGACAATACTTTTAAACCGAGGGTAGGCGATAAATATGTGCTTGTAGATATTAAGATGCCTCAGGCTTATATCGATAATGCAGAAGAGGAGTTATTAGAAGCCGCTCAGGAATATTTAGATACCTATTCCCAGCCGAATGTAATTTATACCGTGCAACCGCACTACCCGGAACTCAGAAGACAACAAATAAATGTTGAACTTGGAGATGTAGTCACTTTGGTAGATGAAGATTTTGGGATAGAATTTGAAACCAGAATACTAGCCCTTACCCAAAAGATTAATAATGAATTTGAGTATAGCTTGGAAATTGGAAACCAGGTAACACTTAGTTACTTCTCTCAGGTCATGGGGGATCAACAGGAGATCCGAAATGATATCTACCAGAACACGCAATACTTTCAAGAATTATTTAATCGGGTTTTTAATAATGTCAAGGGATTCAGCGCGCCACTTTATGTAAACCGTGGAGAATTCTCAGCTTCTAATTACTATTACAATAATCAGAATAGAAGGGATTATGTTTTCAGAATTATAAAAGATGGTGACCAGGAATATAAAGCCTGGTATTACTACATAGGCGAAGATCATCAAAGAGCGGAGTTCATTGAAGCCAACTGGCAACTAATTGGTGACAGCTTCGAAATCCTGGCAACAGAAACCTTACTGGCTCAAAATGCGAATATCGGTAATTGGCTTATTCAAAATGGTCAAATAGTTTCCCAGGCTATTTATGATAGTGATGATGAAACAGAAATAGAGCCGGTGGTCCAGATGAACGGGAACGAAGGTTTTATAAAGTTTGTCACTAAAAAGGAAGTTTGGAACGGGTTCAGAATGGTATCGGTTAAGCAAACCATGTTTTTAGATGGTCGAACCGGAGAAATATCAATTGACATAGGCGGATTAAGATCTGAATTTTCATTTGAAGGACTAATAGCTAATACTGAGGTCGGACAGGAGATATTAACACCAGACGGTAAAATTGGATTTGGAGGTGTAGTAGGTAACTACAATGGAAATCTAGCTAACAGAGCTGGAATCACAATACCTTATCTAGTTTACGGTCAAGAAACATTTTCAGCAGGAGTAATAGGTGTAGCAAATAATAGTTACACTGGACCAGGTGGAACAGCCCCTGCTTACGGTGGAGCTTTTTGGGGCTTAAAATCATTTGGAAGATATCGCGGTATTCAAAAAATCGAGAACGCTCAAAATACATTTTTCTGTGATGAACACTCTGAATTGATCAGTGCCAATAACCAAGTGGACTGCAATTTATATCTACCTAAGAATCCGCATGAAGGACGTGAAATTATAGTAAGAGCAAATTACAACAGGATTGATTTCAGAACAGAAGACGGCATTAAATTTCTATTGGATAGAAATCAAGTTGCCAATCTGAATACTACCCAAAGAGATCAAAGGTTCACATTCACCTACGATGGTCAAAAATGGCTAACTAACATACAGCGATTCTAATGGAGAAATTCGCAAACATACTACTCAGTGATATTGGAATTGTAGTACAGTTCATAAATGGTGTTCTGGATCTTCCAAAAAGAGATGGAGCTACTACTTATGATTGGGGTGATGAAGTAGAACCACTGGTAAGTGCTGAAGATATTTATTTTGGTTCCAGGCAGATAGTTATTGAAGCCTTCTTTGATAATCGAAAAGGCACCTTCTACGAAGCCTCAGAATTACTTAGAAGTATTGGGGAAACTGAAACCTTAGAAACATCATACGGGAATTACCAGGTAAAATTAGATACCATTGAGGTTAAGAAATCCTATAAAACCGGGAAGTCTATTCAGATAACATTTATTGAGTTGAACCCGGATCTTTCCGGAGCGCTTCCAACAGCTTCCCCTTCCAATTCAAGAGTAAAAATAGATGGATATGACTTGCTGGCAACTTTTGGATTACTGGTAGAGAATACTGAATTATCTGAAATATCAAAACTAAAGACTTCCAAGAATACCGCCTATAAAAATAATTATTTAAGCGTGTACCGCGAACCTCACGAGATTGAGGTTAAGGTTAATGGCATCTACGCATCAAAGGCGGAAATGAGTACTAAGATGACTGCCTTAAATCGGTTATTAGCGAGTGAAGGAATACGCTTTTTTGAACATGGGAATAAGGGCTATCGCTGCTATTCTACAGAGGGCACTAAAGTAGATATAAAAAGNAACAGGGTAAGCTTTACGCTTAAATTGAATGCGATGGTTGAGTACGATATAGATCAAATTGTACAGCGAGTAATTGACGAGGTGAACATTCAGGTCAACCCTCAAAGCGATCTATCCCAGACAGATAATACAAAGCCTGACTTTGTAAAGGGAAAAGATAATTTCAAGGCTGCAGATAGTGCTAAACTGAACGGTCAGTCAGCGACCTTTTACGCAAAGGATTCCGAAATAGAAGCAATAAGAACTTACGATCTGGCTCAAAGGCTGGAAAATGGCACTTTAGAAATATAATGGCAGAAAAAACTCCATTACAAAGAATGCAGGATCTGGTTGACAAAGCCAGTGAAAAACTTAATGCCTTAAATCAAAAGATTAAGGATTTTTCTCCATGGAAAGGTCTCAGNNCCANTACNGGNAATTCTCTTATCNNTAGATGAAGAGGNAAAGTTATTTTTTAAAGAACGNACNCCGNCTCAAATNAAACANGCACTTTTCAGCCTTTCAAATACCAATAATTTTTCTGATGCTGACAAAGAGACAATTCAGTCTTTCAGCCAGGCATTGCAAAGTATAGGGATTAGAATTGAAAAAGTTGAAACTGTTCCAGAAATAGGTATTTCTAATGCGCTCTATCTGGAAAACTCTACTGGTTTTATTAAAACATGGAATGGAGTTGATTATGATACGCATGGAGGGGATCAGTTAACCTATGATAAATTGATTACAGCTTTAGGGTTTACTCCCTTGAATGCAAATCAGAAGGGAAGCCCAAACGGGGTAGCTGAAACAGATCAGAACAATATTATTCTTCCACAACATTTACCAAGCTATGTAGATGATGTCCTTGAAGGAACTTATGTTAACTCCACGACATTTAATAACGATTCAGTTACTCCATCACCTTATACTCCTGAAAGTGGTAAAATTTACATAGACAAGCCTACTGGAAAACAATATCGCTGGACTGGATCTATATATTCTCAATTAAACGGAGGTTTAGTTCTAGGTGAAACCGCTCAAACAGCATACCGTGGAGATAGAGGTAAACAGGCTTATGAGCACATTTCCAAAACAGATAATCCTCATAACGTTACGGCTGCTCAGGTTGGAGCTGAACCAGCTCTAGGCTACACCCCGGCCAACGATTCAGAAGTAGTAAAGACAGTTAGAATAAACGGAGTTACTTATAACCGTGATGCAAATGGATTAGTTGATTTAGGAACTATTCAAAATGGCACTTCCTATACTCCACCACCTGACTATGCAGATAAAGCAGCTCTTTTAGCAGATCAAGCTAATCAAGTAAACGGTGAAGAATACACCATGCTCAATGCTAATGGATGGAATGATCCAGAGCAGGATGCAATTACTCATAATGGATGGGCTACAGTTAAATACTTAGGAACTACAGCAGGAACAGAAGCGGATTATGATTTAAGAGAGCAGTTTGATGTGGATGCACCGGGAACGGGTTCAGGGATAATACAAATACTTCCAGAAATAACATCTGCTAATTACGATTTTACTTCCTCGGATCATGGGATTGATAAATTGCGTGATTTCAATAGTCAATTAGACCAGCAAGCGAAAATACTGCCAGAAATATTCACAAAAGGTCAGATAATAAATGTTTGGCGAAGAGGGTTAGGGGAGTTGGAATTTACAAAAGGCACAGGGGTTAAAATAAGAGGAATAAGAAACGAAGATAATAGATATTTTGTAAATGATACAGAGAGTCCTGCTTCCATACTTTGTGAAGGAAATGATGTTTTCCGTGTATTTGGAAATATGAGACGTGGAGGCGTTGCGCCATCAATAACATCTTATAGTTCCCAAACTATATATGAAGGACAATCAAAATCTTTCACTTTAAATGGAAAAGGTTTTTCTGAAAACATGACGGTTTCAATCGAAAATGGAACGTTAGATAATTTTACATACAACTCTTTCTCTGAAATAATAGTTGATATAACAGCAACGGGAACGAACGCAGAAAGTATAATTATTAATATTGATAATGGGGAAGAATACTCTTCTTCGGTCATATCAATAGAGGAAGCACCAACGGTAACATTTTTATATGATGAATATCCTTTTGATACAGGATTTGCCTTATTTAAATTAAAAGAATCTCAAACGTATTCTCGTAGAATTAGAAGATCAAGCGATAATGCTCAAGTTGATGTAGGTTTTGATTCCAACCATAAGGTTAGTGTAAACTCCCCTGTGAGTTCGGGTGGAGACTTAGCTACATGGGCCGGTAATGATACTGTTCATACAGTTACTAAATATAATCAAGGTTCTAGTTCCATAAATCTTACCCAATCAGATCCTGTAAAGCAACCAAAGTTTATGGAGTCGGGTGTAATAGTAGCTGCGGACGGTGTCGCAATGGAAGATTATGACGGGTCTAATGACAGTATGGAATCAGTTTCTGCTACAAATTGGGCGGCACAACCTTACACGATGTTTACAATGGTTAGGAATAGAAGTTTCAACTATGGTGCTATAATGACTGTATGGTCAGCTGCAAAAACTCATTTTCAATTCAGAACCGGAAACACAGGAGTTATACAATTATTAGCTAATAACGCCAACGGGGATTCCGCAAATAACGGTTCTTTAGTTCAAAAAACAAGTGGAGGAATCAGCGCTAATACAAATTATAAAATAGCAGCTTATGTAAATGATACGGAACAAGATATTATCATTAATGGCGTGAGTTCAGGAGCAGTAACATCACCTTCAAGTTACCCGCAAGGGAATGAAAAAATGTATGATGGTATTTATCCTGCAGGACCAACTTATAGGCTTAACGGAAACTTAGGTTATCAGATATTTTACAGGGGAGATCAAAGTACTAATATAGCTGATATCGAAGCTAAAATATCTGAATTACTATGATGGTAGAATCGATAAAAGCCAGTCAGTATCAAGATTTATCAATATCAACAGATATTACAGATTTAACCTTAAGAGTACAGGAAGGTGTTAATTCTACGCTTTCAGGATTTATGGGATTTAGAGGTTATAAATCATCTGACTTCCCTGAAGTAGAATGTGATACTCGTTACTTTTTTCTTTACGGAACGGATCACAAAAGCCCACCGAGTGAAGGGAAAATTAAATGGGGAAAAGGTAACTTTTTAGATTTAAGAGATTTTCAGGAAGTAGGAATTATAGTCGAAGGGTATCAAGCAGAAACTCCTTGGCTTATAAGAGTTCCCTCGGAAGAATGTGGTGATAATGAAGTCCTGCATTTCTTCTTTCATACGTTAAACGAACCAGGTAGTCAAGTAGCGCAAGAAACCAGATTATTTACTTCTTCGGGAGGTGTTTTAAGTGATGATATTTGGAACGACAGAGGTTGGCCTTTAGACATTGTTGGAAATGAAAATCATACTGGTTATTGTCATGTATATAAAAGGGGTGTTAGTGACTACTTAGCAATTCATTTAACATTATCTGGAACTCCCCCTGAATGGAAAGTTTCTACCTCTACAGATTGCAGAAACTGGAATCGCAGTTATACTTATGATTTATCACAAGGATTATTTCCAGGGTATTGGGTAAAACCAGGTCACGGTCAATTTTTCGATAAATATGGTCAAAAATGGTTTTTAGGAACTATAGAACCAGAAGGAGGAAGCCCTGATATTTATTCAGTTGATAAGAATCTGATGCTTGCTAAAGCCGATGATGATTTTCAAATAACTGAAATGCTGAAAATTTTGAATAATAGTGAATACGGTAGATTATTTGAAGCAACTACCGAAGGTAATAATGCAAATATTTATTTGCAAAATCCTGTAAATGCTGTTTACCACGCTAATTACAATCTAGAAAATTTATTAGCTTATTTGTAATAATATAAACTATGAAAACAATCTTAATCATACTAGCAGTAATACTTGTACTTGCTGTAATCGCTTACTTCTTAATCCCTAAATTCAGAAAATTGATATTAGGGATAGCCGTATCACTTGGAGTAATTGGAACAGTTGTAGTTGATCCTGAAATACCTGTTGACCCTATGGATGATACTATCGAAGTAGTTGATTCTGTAGATGTAGAAGAACCTGAGATACCTGTAATTGACAGTACAGAAGTAGAGCCGTCATATACATACAAAGAAATTACAGAAGTTACTGAGATACCGTTTAAAACTTTTAGTACACAAATCAAAAGCAGATCGCAAAAAGGGGAGAAAGGTATTAGGGAGATTACCTATAAACTTACTTTTAATAAAGGTCAACAGATCAAAAAGGAAAAGATAAAGGAGAAAATAAAGAAGCATCCTAAACCTCAAATAAACTACGAGCCTGAGATCACTTATAAAGAGATTACGGAGACTGAGAGTATTCCATTTACAACTTCTACAACTAATGTTTCAGAAGAAGCTAGAAGCGGTGAAAATGGGGTTCTAACAATTACCTACAAGATTACTTATTCAGACAGTGAGCAAATCGCAAAGGAAAAACTTAGTGAGGTAATTACTCGGCAGCCTAGAAGTGAAATTGCCTATGTAGAACCGGAGCCAGAGCCTGTAAAAAATGTTTATGAAATTACGCTAGAGGAAGGTGAAGATAATACTGCATCTCTACAAGATCAATTAGATGCTATCCCAAGCGGAACGAAAGAAAATCCAACAATTATAAATTTACCAAAAGGTAGATTTAATGTTGAAGGTACTTTAGTTAAAAAGCAACGCCATGCAACGGTAATTCTGAATAAAGAGAATATTGTAATTAATGGTAAGGGAACTACATTTTATGTTAATGCCCCATCTGTTCCTTGGGGTGGTGAAGTAAATAAAGGAACGTATTCGCATCGTAGACAATTCGGAATAATCGACAGTAAAAATATTACTGTAAACTATTTAAGNATTGAAGGNGCAAANACNATACCTGGTGANNTACTTGGNACTTCTCCNGAATTTACNCCTNANTTTTGGAANGGNGGTCCNGATACANAAGGTACTGATGGNTTTCCTGCTTANATANCTTANTGGGAGCAAGAACANGCTATTGATATNATNGGNTGTGAAGATNTNACNNTATNTAAAACAGAATCNTANGGNANTTTNGGTGANGGTATTTATATAGGAGATAGCAGAAACACAAAATTACTGGAAGTTTTAGTTGATATGAGTGGCAGGCAGGGAATCGCTACCAGCAATCTTGATGGACTTTTAATTTATAAGGNCACACAAAAACACGCTAGGCGTNCGGCTGTTGATTTAGAGACTGATTTTCCAGCACAAGAGATTAAAAATGTAGAAATAGCTTATTCTACTTTTCAAAGTCATTTAGGAGCTTTTACAGCAGGTGGCCCAGGAATGGTGAACAATGTCCATATACATCACAACAAATTTATTGCTGGTGGTAATTCTGTATTCTGTTACAGTAACGGAACTAGAGTAAGAAGAGAAAATTGGACTTACGAGTTTAATGAGAGAATAGGTGGGGACGGATCAAAACCTACTTTAAAATTTGGATATACTGATAATGTTATAGTAAGGAATAATATAGATATAGCCGTAGGTGGGATATTTGTTTCTAATACAAAGTTTCAAAATATGGTAGTTGAGAATAACACCATTAACAAGCCTTATGTGGTTAGGGTAGCGGACTTTAAAGAAGGTACATTAGAAGTTGAAGATGGTATTGAGATTTTAGATAATTCTCATTTGATACCTGAAGAAGATAGAATCTATAAAAATTAAGATATGAGTAGGAATTTTAAACTAGCATTCGTCATAGCAATATTCATTATAGGATTCGTATTGATTTATCTGGAAAAAATCACAATTACGCAATTCGGAGCTTTTCTTGGTGGTTTCTCTGCAATAGCAGTATCGGTTGAAAAATGGATCGGGCCACAAAAAGAAGAAAAACTAAAGCAAGAAATTAAGAAAGAACTGTAACGTTATAAGCGTATAAAATGCCCCCAATGTTATATAAAATAAAACTGTTTTTTGCTAAACTATTTTGCAACGTTATAACTTCAACAGATCATAATTCTAGTGCTTTTGATAGGATTTGGAGTTTTATTCTATCTCTAAAATACTTTACTCCATTTGCTTTTGTATTGGGAATACTAAACGCTTGGTATATGGACAATAAGGAATTTACATACGCTATGATAATTATAGTGTTTATAAATATGTTTTTAGGAGGTGTGATGCATTTCAGGAAAGGTCATTTTAAGTGGGAATCACTTCTAATAAAGACCATAAGAGTTATATGTGTCATATCTCTGACGTACATAGTGCTAGAAATGATCATAAGCTTTGCAGGGGAGAATATAATAATTACAGGTTTTAGAGCGGTTCTACAGGTTGCTACATTGCTTTATCCAGGAGCGAAAATACTGAAGAATGTTTTCATATTAAGCAACGGAGAATACCCGCCAGAATGGCTAATGCGTAAAATATACAATTTTCAACAAAACGGTGATTTAAGAGAGTTCTTAGGTTCGACAGTAAACACAACATCATCAAGCGGAAACCAATGAAAATTTTATTTGTAGTAGGACATAGCAAAAGCAGTCCCGGTTATTATTCACCTATTCTAAAAGTATCGGAATATATCTATGCTTCTGAAGTCGCTGCTTATTTATCCTGCGTGGGTGAAGTTTATAAGCATCCAGATACTAGAGGTTATACGGCAAGAATGGAAAAACTAGCTGAATACGCTAATCCTAGAAAGTACGATTTGATTATAGAACTACATTTCAACGGGTACGATAATAAAGATAACGGTAAGGGTGTAGGATGCGAAACTGTTCATTATCCAGGATCTTCAAGTATTGAATATGGTAAGAAATTATGCGAAGCTGTATCAAAGAAATACGAGGTAAAAAACAGAGGTGCAAAAGAAGCTAAAAAAGGCGATAGAGGTTTGTTGTTTCTAGATATGTTAGAAGCTCCTTGTTTAATATTTGAACCGTTCTTTGGTGACGAAAGCGAAGCATTAAAATTTGAAGATCATAAGAAACTAGCAAAAGTAATAACCAAAGCTTTATGCGATTAAATAAAAAACAATGGCTGAGCGTGAAGCTTACCAAAACCAATACAATTACAACTACTTAAAAAAGCGTAAGCGATATAATTATTTCTAGTCACTCCCCGATGCTAAGTAATTATTTATGGATCACTTTCAAGATGATAGAAAGCATTGGGTTATTTCAACAATGACCCGTTGTAGAATGTTCAATTTTTTAATCCTATTTATTTAACAATTGGAAATTATGACAACTAAAAACAAAAAAGTATTGAAAGGATTCGCCTTATTTATTCTGGCAGCAATCTCCGTATTCTCATTATTTAATATTGCAGGATATATTATCGTCGATAAAGAAGTTTCAGCATGGAACTATATTCTATTTGCGGTCTTATCTGGAGCAGCTGCATATGGAGCTGTGAGATTGAACAGGTATCAAGTATGATCATCAACTGGCGTAAAATATCATTTGTCTCATTTGCGGTGATCATCATTTTGATCATTGCACTAACCTGGAAAGGATGCGGCCGGGAATCTAAGATTATTACAGTTAAAGTCCCGGCCGTTCAAAGTTCTTTTGAATGGCAAGCACCAACTCAAATGCTTCCTAATAACAATCTTCCTGCAATTCCCGTATTGAAACCGCGGCCGGATCTAAAACTGGAGCGATATAAAAAAGAAAGCGATTCTTTACTGGAAGCTTATAGATCTGAAAATGATAGTTTAAAGCAAATAGCCATGTTCGCGGATGCTATCCAGATTAGAGAATTTAAAAACCATTTTGAAGATGAATATTTAAGTGTAGATGTGTTTTCCCGTGCTCAAGGATATGTGAAGGACGTTCGCATAGATTACGAATTAAAAGAGCGTAAAATACAGCACGAATTAGAATCTACCCGGTTACGGCTGCTTTTAGGTGGCCAGTTCGGAGCTAATCAAGATTTAAATTCCTTTCCTTACAAATTAGATGTCGGTTTCCAGAACGCGAAGGGCCACATTATTGAAGGATCTTATATGCGTTTGAATGGTGAAAATTACGGATTGATCGGTGGGAAATTTTCAATACTTGAAGTAAGATAGCAAATAAGCTTAAAAACTTATAATTATGGAATATAAGGCAGCCTACTGGCTGTCTTTTTTTATTAATGATAAAGCTCTCAATTCAAAGATAAAAACCAATGTAATCACTTTTGTTGACACATGGTTTTTGTAGATATGCTGTATTCGTGGTGTTTACAGGTATTCTTAGTACCCGAGGCGGGGACATAACCTATGGTTTTTCTAAGCCCAATATTTAAAGCGGATTGCAGTTGAACAAAGCCTTATCGTTGCACAAATGTAATTTTTTATAAACGTCAGTAAAAGACAAAAAAAGCCAATAAAAACTATTATGTTAGCACAAATGTTGACACATGGCTACAAGTTCATTCTACGTAAGAAAAAATAAAAATATTGCAACGATCATTTTCAGGTTCTCCTACAAAAGAGGAGTTTCACCGTTCAGGAAATCTACCGGGGAACAAATTCCTGCAGATGCCTGGGACACAAATAAACAAAAAGTAAAAGACAAAGTCTCCACTTTTGCATATTCCGGAAAAATAAATGAGCGTCTGGAGAAAATACAAAAACACTTTGAAGAAAAAGTGAAAGGTGAAGATATAAGTATTCCATTCTTAGAAAAGCTATGGTTATCTATAGATGATAGGAAAGGAATTTCTTTTTTAGAATTTTGCCAGAAGCATTATGAATGGGCTAAGGTTAACAACAATCCAAGAACAAAAAAACCGTACTCCGAAGGCACCTTAAAAAAATACAATGGAGCCATTAATAAATTTGAAGAATTTATCCAGAATAAGTTCCAGGTAAGCTTCAAAAATCTGGATCAACATTTTCATACCGAATTTATAAAATATTATGAAGAGAAAGGTTTAGCTGATAATACCATTGGAACGGATCTTAAAAACATCAAGGTATTTGCTAAAGCTGCAAGTAAAGAGCACCCGGTAAATAACTTCATTCTGTCAGATGAATTTTACCTACCGAGTAATGAGACGATCGCGGTTTACTGCGATGAAAGTGAAATTCAAAGAATCTATGATTTCATACCAGAAAAAGATTATCAGCTGAATGCAAGAAATTGGTTCATTATAGGATGCTGGACCGGTCTTAGGATCTCTGACTGGCACCGGGTAAAAGAAATTAAAGAAGATTACATAACCATAAAACCAGAAAAGACAAAAAATACTTCTGGAAAAACGGTAGTAATTCCTGTTCACTGGCAGATCAAAGAAATCATCAAGAAGTACGGTATGCCTCGAAAAATTAAAAGCCAGAATTTCAATGTGTATATAAAAGAGGTTTTTGAAGAAGCTGGTTTTAAAAGTTATAGCTATGGATCAAAAATGGAAAGTATTGGAAAGGATTCGAAGGATCATGAAATTATGAGAAAAAAAGTAGGGAACTTTCCCAAATGGCAACTCATAAGCTCACATACTTGTAGAAGATCTTTTGCAACCAATAATTATTTAATGGGTATTGATACGCTTACTATAATGAACATAACTGGCCATACTACAGAAAAGAATTTCCTAAAATATATTCGGGTGACACCCACTCAACACGCAGATAGATTAAGAGAGAAATGGAATGCGCATTATGGTAATAAGTGATTATAGAACCTCTCAGTAATAAGAGGTTCTATATAAATTTTACTTATTGGTTATCTCTCTAAGAATTCAGATAATATTTCCTTTTCATCATTAACACTGGATGAGGGGTTATTTTTAACTAAAGTATTTCCATCAAAAACAACTTCATTATTAACACCATTTTCCAAAAATGTGAAAGATGCAGTGTAAAGCCTATCAAGATCTACTATATCATAATAAGATGAACTTTCTGGAAGAAATTCAAATGATATTTTAATTTTGTCTATATCGTCACTTATTTCTATGACATCGCTAGAACCACCATTAGGTTCAATGGGATTTTCTAGGTTATCCTGCCCTGCTAAATCCTCTCCTCTGTATTTCAATACGGTCACTTGATATAATGTGCCGTTTAATTCTGATATATTATCTGATTCATTAAGCTCAGTATTATTAATCACTTGATAAGTAGTAATCTTCACCTCCTCTTCCTGATCATCTTTTTCACAGGAAAATAAACAAAAGATTGAAAAAGCAAATAGTAAAAATTTAAGTTTCATAGAATTGGTTTTAAAAATTAAAATGTAAAGTTAAGTATAATTGAAGTTTTGAAAATTGCGGGTTTCCGTAATGATTAAAAGAATTTTTTAATGGATCCATATACCCGGAACATTTCCCGAATTATATTTTTTGGTATTTGCTGCTCAACAAATTCCCTTCCTTTATTATAAGGGATCAAAGTTAAATGATCATCATCTTTTCCGGCTGAAACTATTTTGATGGTTCGATGTTCAGTTGTATAGACCGCATAGACTTCACCAAACGGCATAAATTCACGCCACCCATCTAGTTTTTTAAGTGCTGCAATATCCCCATGAGAAATAAAAGGACTCATACTTTTCCCAGTAACATTTATCCAAGCATCACAATCATTATAAGGAGGGAAATCTATATAAAAGTTTGGCCTCACTGTTTGATCGTTAAAAACAGGATCAAAGCCACCGTGGAAATCTACGTCGTAATATGGTACACCTTTATCTGAAATTGAAGGAATATTTTCCGATTTTATTTTGACATCGGACAAAGTTTTTAAATTATATTCCTTAGAAATAGCTTCTTTTTCTAGATTGGATAAACTCTTTCTATTAAGTGCTTTCCTGAGCGTATCGCCCGATTTATCTATAACTTTGCCTATATCTTCATTCGTAATCCTAAGGTCTTTCTTAACCTTTTCTAATTCATCGTAAAAATCCATACGTTAAAATCGGAAAATATTCCTACTTTAATTTGTTCGAAACGGAAAAATGTCCGTATATTAGCACCATAATAAAAATGAAACAAAAACAAATCTACGATAAAAGATTTGAAACGGAAATAAGGGAATACCGATGACACCAGAACAAGGACAAGTTATTATAGCGGAACTAGGAAGCAATTACGGATGTAAACTTATGGATTTTGCTAAAAAGAATAAGTTCAAAAAAGAGCGTGGAGGTGGGTATTATAAAGATCCTCAAATATTCCGAAATGTTATTAAAGGTCATTATGAAAGCCAAAGGATTGAAAAATTCATACTTAAAGCTTACATCTTTTACAAAGAAGAAAACGAAAAACACGCTAAGAGCTTAGAGGCTCTGGTAGCTTAATTCAACATAAATATTCAAACTAAAAATTTCAGTTATGATAAATCTAATTCAATTAAAGTTCAATTTCCTAAGTCTTGATGATATAGACTTTATAATTCACCAGAATAGTATTCAGCTTATGGAACTATGGGGAATTAGCTTTTATGATGCAAAGTATTATGTAGAAAGAGTTATGAAAGATTTCGCAAAAAAGGGAAATGTTCAGAATGTATTAGACGAGCAGATTGTTTCCATTTTCGAGGGTAGGAACATAAGAAACTATTCAAGAGAAAACAATAGAATATCCAGACTAGCTAAGCCACTGGCATACGCTTAAAAATAGTATTCAACAATTAATATTCATCATGAGAAGTGTAAAATCGAACATCTTAGGTCCTCTTTCAACAATGAGAATTACATCAAAAAGTGAGGGCCGGTTCATCACTCCCGGCCCTCTTTCAACAATTAATATCCATCATTTAGTCTCTGGAACGAGACCTTGTGTAGATATTGATTCAAAGATAGTGCAATCATACCAATCATCAAAGATTAGTAATGAAATTAAGGGTGATCCCTTAGAATATGAAAAGCAACTTCATTTCAGAACACGATCAATGGCTCAGGATCAAATAGCCAGCATCAATAATTACAAAGCTTAAAATCAACAATTAATATTCAATCTAAACTTTCAATTATGACACATTCAATTAATCCCACATCAATCGCAGGACTAAACCCAGCCTTACCACAAAACATTGAATTTATTCCAGCGGGCATAGGTATGTCAGTTTTATGTCTTCAAGGTGGTGGGACATACCTTTTTAAAGAGATCGCCGCACCAATTTTTACGGATATACTTAATCTATACATGAAGGATAGAGGAGCCAAGCGTTTTATACAATCACTTAGGAGAGAAGATGGAATGCCTTATTCTAAAGTAGAGCAAGTAGAGATCTATGTTTTCTTCATGTGGGGCGCTGTTGATGGAATACCGGACGTAATAGGTGGAGTTATTCAGCCTTCAGAAAATTGCATTACCGGTGAAGACTGTCCGTCCATTCATTTTGATCATAAAGAAATCACTGTAGATGGCAAGCAAATTAATAACCGTGACATCAAAATAATCTTAATGGCTAATAAGGATCTACCTAATAAAGCTATTGCAGATGAACTTAATATTTCCGTAAGAACCCTGGAATATCACTTAACTAGATTGTATCGTAAGGTAGGCGCTTTCACCCGTACCGGTTTGGTTGCCGCTGCTTATAAAAATCAAATAATCGCATAAAATGAAAACTAAAGCAACGGACTGGATACATGAATGGAAGGGACTTAGTGAATACTTAGGAGGTATCTCTGTAAGGACTTTACAGCGATATGAGAAAGAAGGTATTATTCAAAAATACCGTCTTGGAAAAAAGGTATTGTTCAAAAAATCTGAAGTGGATTCCGCCCCGGTTGCGATTTAAAATAGATCAATTATGAAAATGGCAATCAATAACACGAAGGGATTTTGGGAAGTTAATGGAAAACGAGCAAAAGACTGGAATGAGGAAGAGCAGAGATTTATGGATGATTTTATCAAAAAGGTCAAACCGAAATCAGGTGTTCCATTAGAACTCGAAATAGAGAAATAAACATTCAACAATTAAATATTAAATCATGAAAACAATTCAAATTAAATCCTTAATCCTTAGAAATTTTAAGGGAATAAAAAACCTTACTATAGAAGCTTTCCAAAAAGAGACTTCAATTTGGGGTGCTAATGCCACTGGAAAAACTACCATAGTAGATGCTTTTAGCTGGTTACTATTTGGAAAAGATAGTACTGATAGAACCAATTTCGAGATAAAAACACTGGATAAGAATAACCAGGTAATTCCCAAAATTGATCATGAAGTAGAAGCTGTTATCACTGTAGATGGTGAGGAAATCAGTCTGAAAAGAACTTACCGGGAAAAATGGACCAAAAAGAAAGGTGCATTGGTAGCTGAATTTAATGGTCATGAGACTCTATACAGTTGGAATGAGGTTCCTATGACACAAAGGGACTATACCGCTAAAATTAGCAGTCTTGTAGATGAAAGTGTTTTTAAACTAATCACTTCACCGTCGGCTTTCAATTTATTAAAGTGGCAGGATCAACGACAGGTTCTTTTAGATATAGCGGGGGGAATTACAGATGCACAGGTAGCTAAAGGAAACCCAGAATTTGAAGATCTTTTCTCCAAGCTTACGAATAAATCACTTGAGGAATATGAGAAACAAATCAAAGCTTCCATTAAAAAATTAAAGGATAAACTTAAAACTATTCCTACCCGTATAGACGAGGTAGAACGTAATAAGCCTGAAGCTATCGACTTTGAAGCTGTTGAGCAAGAGATCGCAGCTAACCAAAAAGAACTGGAAAGGATTGAAAAGCAAATTTCTGATAAACTGGAATCTGAAAAAGAGGTTCAGAAACAGAAATCTTCTATTCAGAAAAAGATTCATGTATTAGAATCTCAGATTGAAGATGAAAAGCATAATCTAAACCTGAAAGCTAAAGCTGAATATCAAAAACAGACATCCGCTTCTAATGATATCCAGTCACAGATTAATGTTAAGAACGAAGATCTGACTAAATCTGAAAAAACATTAGCTAAAATAAAGGCTGATAAAAAAGAGAAGGAACAGGAAATTGAAAGTCTTTCTAAGCAGAATAAAGAACTACTAGAAAAATGGCATAAGCGCAATGAAGAATCTTTTCAGATGGATGAGAGCCAGTGCAAGTGCCCAACCTGTAAGCGTGAATTTGAAGCTGAAGACATTGAGCAGAAGAAATCTGAATTGGAATCGAATTTCAATGAAAATAAACGGAAAGACCTGGCTGCGATTACAGCAAAAGGTCAAGGCAATGGTAAGCTTATAGATGAGGCTAAGATAGAGATCAATACTTTGGATGAGCGCATTGAAATTGGAACCGGTAAAATTGAAGAAATCACAGAAGAGCTTACCGAACTGGATAAGGCTTTGGAAACGGCTAAGGATAATTCATCAGTTAAAACCGAAACCGAGATTTTTGAAGGTTTACTTGATCGTAGCGAATCATATTGCACTAAAAACGATTCAATCATTGATCTGAAAAAGAAACTGGAAAATGTTAAACCAGTAGATGTATCGGAACTTAAAACCGAAAAGGATAAGTACACTACTGAGATAAGTAACCTGAAATCTAAGCTTTCTATTAAGGATCAAATCGCTGCAGCTGACAAGCGTAAAGATGAGCTTTCAGAAGAAGAAGGTAAGCTTGCCCAGCAAATTGCAGATTATGAGAGAGATCAATATGTGATCGAGCAATTCAATAAGGCTAAGATGGACACATTGGAAAATATCATTAATGAAAAGTTCCAGATGGTAAACTTTAAGCTTTTTGAAGCACAGGTTAACGGTGCGGAGGCTCCAACTTGTAAAGCACTTATTAATGGGGTCCCGTTCTCAGATGCTAATACTGCCAGTAAGATCAATGCCGGAATCGATATCATCAATACCCTTAGTGATCATTATGGAGTTTCAGCCCCTGTATTTATTGATAATCGAGAATCTGTTTCCAATCTTATAGACAGCCAATCGCAGATAATTAATCTGATTGTTTCTCCAGCTGATAAAAAGCTCAGAGTAGAATCGAATGTTGAACAATTAGAAACTGTAGCGTAATGGCATACAAAAATCAATATAGAGGTAGAAAGGTACACTCTCAAAGTGAACTAGAACAAATTTGTGAAAGTCAGTATGAAACGATCAGAAAACTTTTGATGCTTGTTGATGACTGTAAAAAAGGTTTCGAAAAGGTAAATGATTTTGATGAAGATATAGAAGAGGTTTATGATGATCCTGGGCACATTGCTAAAATTCATCTAGGAATAATATCCAGAAAATTAAATTCTAACAATTAATATTTAAATCATGAATACAGAAAATTCAAAACAATTAGTGAAACAAAAAGACAATCAATTATCAAAAAAAGATAATTCACCTTCTGAAAGATTTACACAAGCTGTAATGCGGGAATTTCCAACTGGAGGCGATGAGAAAATAAATCTGACTGCGCATCAAAAGAAGTTAATACAAAACTACTTTATAAAATTAGATGGGACTCTTAAGGATAGTGAGTTAAAGCGATACGCACCTAACAACAGTCTAGAGTATAATTGGAATAATATAAATATGAATAAGCTTGCTCAGGATGTAGTAGCTTACTCTAGTATTGGTTTAGATCCCCTTCAAAAAAATCATATTAATCCTATACCATACCATAATAAAAAATCTGGCAAATATGATGTAACATTTATTGAAGGCTTTAACGGTCTTGAATTAAAAGCTAAGAAATATGGCTTTGAAGTTCCGGATGATGTCATTTTTGAGTTAAAATATTCTACGGATAAATTCAAGTCTCTTAAGAAAAATATCAATAGAGAAATAGAGTCTTATGAATTTGAAGTCACTAATGACTTCGATAGAGGTGAATTAGAGGGTGGTTTTTATTATATGATATACAAAGATAATCCAGAGAGAAACCAGCTTATTGTAATGAACCGAAGGCAGATCGAGAAGCGACGTCCAGAATATGCTGCTGCAGAATTTTGGGGTGGTGAAAAAGATAACTGGGAATATGACCAAGCTCAAAATAAAAAAGTAAAGAATGGTAAAATTGAGGTTGAAGGATGGGAAGAAGAAATGTTCTTAAAAACTTTGAAGCGTCATTGTTGGAATTCTATAAATATTGATTCTCAGAAAATAGATGATTTTCTTATGAGGGTTATAGAGAATGAATCTCAATCAACCTCAAGAAAATTAGAAGAGGAAGTTAAAACCAAAGCTAATAAGCGAAAGTTTGATACTATAGATATTGAAGATGCTGAATATGAGGAAGAGGGCAATCAACAGGTAGCCGAAGAAGATACGGAAGCTGAGAATGAAAGGCTATACGCAGAAGCAATGGCTGAAGAAGAAGGTCAATCATCTATGGCAAATACACCAGGATTTGGAGCTTAAGATAATTGGTTCAGGATCAAAGGGTAATGCATACCTCCTCGAAAACGGGGAGGAAGCATTGCTTATCGAATGCGGTGTAAATTTCAATGAGATCAAGAAAGCACTTAATTTCTCTTTTTCTAAAGTTTCCGGAGCTATTGTTTCGCATTCTCACGGAGATCATGCCAAATCAATAAAAGAGACTATGGCAGCCGGGATCAATGTCTGGGCTTCAGAATCAACGCATGAAGCTTGTGGAACTACTATGCATCACCGGGCTTGCATGATGATGGAAAACCAGGTTTATAAAATTGGAAACTTCCAGATCAAACCTTTCGGAGTTAAACATGACGTACCAACTTTTGGGTTTTATATAGTGCATCCAGATTGCGGCCGGGTAGTTTTTATCACTGATACGAAATACTGTGAATATGTATTTCCACCGCTTCACAACATTATAGTAGAAGCGAATTACAGTAAGGAAATTATAGATAAGCGTGTAGCGGACGGAGCAAATCCAAAGTTTCTAAGAAATCGGGTGATCCATTCACATTTAAGTCTGGAGAACTGCTTGGAATTTCTAAAAGCAAATGATCTAAATCAGGTGAATAACATTGTACTGATTCACTTATCTGACGGGAACAGCCATGAAGTAAATTTCAAAAAAGCTGTAGAGAATATCACTGGTAAGAATGTAAGTGTAGCCAGTAACGGAATGAAAATAAATTTTAATCGTAATCCTTTTTAAGATGAATAGAGAAGAGTTATTACAAGAAATAGAAAAAGAATTTGGGGCTGGATGTATGCTTATCTGCAAAGAAAGAGCCCGTCAAAAGGAAGTGAAAGGCTATGATGTGGATAGGGATAAAAATTTCTATCGAAATTACGAATTAGCACAAGCTTCTGTTTGTTACGGTATGGATGCTAAAGTTTTTAAAAGTTCCAGATTGACATTGTGGCCATGGGATTTAGAATACTTCAATCCAAGCCCTGAAAATAGAATGCGTGAATTTGAGAAGTCAGGTGCTTTAATGGCTGCTCAAATTGATGTCGAAAATTCTAAAAAGTAAACTATGCTTATAAGAACAGAAATAATAGGAAATATCGGGCAGGATGCCGAAGTAAAAGATCTTGGAAGTAGCCAGGTAATCAATTTCAATGTAGCTGTTACCGAAAATTGGAAAAATCAGCAAGGCGAAAAGCAGTCTAAAACTACTTGGTTTGAAGTTTCTAAATGGGGAAACAACGTTGGTATCGCTCAGTATTTAACCAAAGGTACGCAGGTATATATTTCAGGTAAACCCGAAGCCAGAGCTTTCATTAATAAAGAAGGTGAAGCTGTAGCAGTTAATGGAATTAGAGCTAACGATATTAAACTATTGGGAGGGAAATAATTATGATTCCAAAATTTAAAGCATACCATAAAAAGCAAAATCGAATGTTTCCTGTTTATGGAATAGGACTAGATTTTATAACTGAAGATACTTTGGATGGTGTAGATCCGGGAACCAATTGTTTTTCAGGTCATGAACTGGAAGATATAGAGGTGCTACGACCTACTGGACTAATACATAAAAAAACCAATAAAGAAATTTATGAAGGTGACGTATTTAGACAAGAAGTTGAAGAAGATTACGGTGACGAAAGAACTTATAATGTAGTTACTTGGATCAGGGAAAGAGCAGCTTTTTATTTAATTCCTACTGGCACCTATGAAGTTTATTTAGATAACGATTTAGAAAATGAAGAAGCTTTTGAGTGGCTTTTCGATCAAGCTGCATTATATGATTTTAGTATAGATGTGGGTCTTGATCTGTGTGGTAATATCTACGAAAACCCTGAACTTTTAAAATAATGAACCTAACACCTGAAGAAAAAGAAGATATCAAATCATTGCTTCTGTTTTTAGTTGAGAAGAAATCGGAAGCATCAAATGCACATAATGGATTTCATCTTAAAGAGATAGAACCATTTCTTCAGGAGCTTGTAACAGAACAGAAAATAAAATGCCGTCCAACAATAGCGGCAGACAATTACTTTAAAATCAACAATTAATATTACATCACAATGATTAACTTATTCAATGCACAAATTGCAAATCTTGCCATTCACAAAATAGGCAACAAATCCCGTGGAGAAGGTAAATTTCTTTCTCAGGAACAAACACCTTTGAACGATGAAATTACGCCCCTTTTAAAAGAGTACTATTTAAAACCTTTCCGGGAAAAAGAAGAAAATTATTTCAAGTTTTCTCATGAAATAGATGTAGAGTTCAATGAGGTTTATAATCTGGCCAAGCAAATATTTATGGCCGGTGAAGTAGATCCTGGATTTTTCATTTCATTATCTGGCTCTCTTGCAAATTATTTATACGAGCAGTCTTCACATCCGCATATCAAAGCCGGTGAATTATCCATAGTCTATTTTCAAAACCTACAAATTGAAAATGAGAAAACCGATGCTATCGGAATTTTCAAAGCTGAGATAAAACAGGATTTTCTTCAGTTCGCTATGAAGGACACCAAACTGGAACTAAAATTAGAACAGGGCGTAAACCTTGCAAAACTGGATAAAGGCTGTCTAATTTTCAATTCTGAAGAAAAGGAAGGCTACAAAGTACTTTCAGTAGATACTAACCGCTACGATACAAAATACTGGCTGGATGATTTTCTAGGATTAGTAGAATTTGAAGATTCTAAATTTCAGACTAAAAACTACCTGAAATTTTGCCAGAACTTTTCAAAGGATGTCGTTTTACCGGCAGAAGATAAAAAAGAACAGGTCATGTTTATGAACGGGGCCTTTGATCATTTTGGAAAAAACGATGAGTTTAATGAAGATCAGTTTTTAAGCCAGTTCAAAAACCCTGATCTAATTCCTGAATTCCAGAATTACAAAACAGAAAAAGGACCTAAATATAGCGTTCAGGATCTTTCTTCTTTTCCTATTGATAATGGGGCTGTTTCTGAAAGCCGTAAGAAGTTTAAAGGTGTTATTGAACTTGACACCAATATGACTATAAAAATGGATTTTGTGAACGCTGAGAGCGCGGATAAGTTCCTTGAAAAAGGATGGGACGAAGAAAAGCAGATGTACTATTATCTGTGTTATTTTAATTCAGAAAAGAAGTAGAGGTATGGAAGGCGAAAATATAATATTAGATACTGATCCAGGATTAATTGAATGGAAAACCAATATTGAAGGCTGGGTTGGAAAAGACGGTAAATTTTACGGAAAAGATAAGCGAGCAGCTTTATAGGCTAATCATTCCCATAAAGAATGTGATAAAGGGCATAAATACAGAAAGCATTGGGCTAAATGTCCTGAATGTAGAGAAGAATCATTGCCTGAATTGTATATGCAAATGCCTTATAAAGAATGGGATGGAAAAGGCATGCTTTATCAATTCGATTCCACAGATCAATATTTTAATGATGAAGATGATGTTAGGGATTATTTAGATCAAATTATTGATGAAGGTGGCTCTAAAGAAGATATTCGTTTAGTTATATGTGAACCTCAATATCTACCTGAAGTAGAGGAAGATTATTTTGAAGATGTTCTACCTGAAGATTGGGATTTAAAACATGTAAGTAAAGATGTTCTTAAGAAACTTACGGAACTAAATGAGGAAATAAGAAAATGCCGTCCGGCAAGTTGGATAGGTGGTAAATATAGAACCTCTATAAATCTTTAATTTGATCTACCGAACAAACATACCAATTGAAAAACAAAATGCCATAGAGCGCTTTAAATACCTTATAGGTAAAGGAAAGCGTATTGAGCTCACTGAAAAGAAAAAGAAGCGTTCTATTGCTCAAAATAGTTATGTACATCTAATCTTTGGATGGTTCGCACTTGAGTTCGGTTATACCCTGGAAGAAGTCAAGCAGGAAATATTTAAAAAAGAAGTCAATCCAGATATTTTCTATGATGGGGACAAAGAAGGGATTGTAACTATTCCGAAGTGGAGAAGCACCGCAAGCCTTAAAACTGATGAAATGACATTGGCTATTGATAGGTTCCGGGATTTCTCCGCGCAACACGGATGCTATCTTCCAGAACCTAAAGATTTAAACTGGCTTGAAACAATAGAAAATGAATTAAGTAAACATACCTCAAAACAATATTTATGAAAATTTACACAGGAATTATAGAGGAAATTTCAGAGCGCGACCCGTATAATACCGGTCACAAAAAAAGATTAGTAAAAGTACGAGAAGATGCTAAACAAAGCGTCTGGATCGAGTTCAAAGGACCACAATTAACGGTACTCGAAAGAGAATTTGATGTTAACGATTCGGTAAGCGTAGCTACAGAAAATGTATCTAGCAAAAGCCGCAATCAAACCAGGTTCAATAACATTTATGCTAAGGGCATTGATAGGGTAAACCTATCGCAATCAGCATACTAGAATTTTCAACAATTAATATTACATCACATTATGAAAACTACAAGTTTAGAAGCCTATCATTCTATCAAGGATGATTTAGGCGGCATCCAATTACAAGTATTTGAAGGATTACAGAAAATTAAAAAAGGTTCTTTTCGGTATATAGCTCGTGCATGCAATTTAAGAGAAGCACAGGTTTGGAAGCGATTAAGTGAACTTAAAAAAACAGGAAAAGCAAAGGAAACCGGCACTAAAATATGCCCGGTTTCCGGCAGATCTATAACAATTTGGGAAGCGATATAAAACGTAAGATTATGAAGGAAGAAGTAGAAATATACGAACTGAATCAAATTAGAAATGCCGTTGAAAATCTAACTGGCATCAAAGATATTACAGTCAAAACTAGAAAAATGGAGTACGTTATCTCCAGGGGAATTTACTGTAAACTTTCCCGAGATAAAACAAATTGTAGCTATGAGAAAATATCGAAAGTACTAGATATGGATCGTGTATCTGTACTCAATATGCTTAAAAAAACTGATGAACTACTAAGGCTAAAACCCTACTACAACGAGATCTATAAAGAACTGGGTTCTATTGATTACTCATTCAAAAAAGATGGTTCAGATAAGGAGAGTATCATCGAGCTAAAAAAGGAATTGTTTCATCTTAAAATGAGATCGAAAAACATCAATAGCGAACATTTAAAGGAAACTCATAAGCCTTTGGTGGAATTACTCAATAAAATACCAAAAGAGCATATAGGAACCATAAAAATGAGATTGGAGCCTATTATTAGAATGCTTCCAAAAGAAACTATTAATCGTGACAAAATATATTCTTAATGGCTAAAGATCCAGCATTTTTATTATACAGCAAAGATTTTTACGAAGGAACAAGAATGATGCTACCTGAAGAAAGAGCATGTTATATGGATCTAATGATTTACCAACATCAAAACGGAGCTATCCCGAAAGATTTAAGGAGGGTTCAAATGTATTGCTCAGGTTGTTCATTGGAAACCATAGAAAACGTACTAAAGGATAAATTCAATGAAACGGTTAACGGATGGTTAAACGAAAAACTAACTGAAGTGGTTAACGAACGTGCACTTGGAAAGCCAAAAAAGATAGCTTCAGCTTCTTTTGCAGGTTTAATTTCTTCTTCATCAAACTTAAATAAGTCTCAAATTATTAAAATCAAAAAAAAATTTATCATTAATGACTTCATTTTTGAAGAAAATGGAGATTTAATAAAGGATGAAACCTTAATAAAATCAAGGGTTAAGGAGTGGTTTAAGCAACTAGTTAACCAAATGGTTAACAATTTAGCAATTGAAGATGCAAATGAAAATGAAAGTAAAGGTTTAAGAAAAAGGGGTGCAGGGGAAAAAACAGAATTTGATCTTGAACTTGAAACTCTCAAATCAGAAATTAAAAATCAGTTCAGTTGGAAAGAATCACTGGTAAAAGAATACCGGGGTATTTCTCCTGGCTATAACTCAAAACAGCTGGAAGAGCACTTGCAGGAATTCTTTAGACTCATAAAAACCGATGGAGTAGAATCAAAGAACCTCAAGGATTTCCAGCGGCATTTCAACCGATGGGCCAGACTTCAACTAAAAAAATCACATGAAAATAAATCCAAAAATGAAAAATCAAAATTTGCCACCAACCGATAAAACTCCAATGAAACAGGGAATTATAACAACTCGGGAGTATGATTGGCTAAAAACCTTTAAAAGCCTGACAGCAGAAGAGCAGGCTAAAATTGATGAGTATGAAGCGAACATAGAACCACAGGTTTACAAGAAACCAGTAAAGAAAAGTCAGGAATCAATACCAGTTCAAAAAATAATCTGGACAAAAAAGCTTTTCTGGGAAACTTTCAAGAAAGCTTATAAGATGAAAACCCTGAATGATTTTGTCGAAAATGAGGAAACTTTGGCTAATGTGGGAGTTGTTATAAACTATTTTCTGAACAATGAAAAATTCTTTGATTCTCCCAGGTTAATTAAAAATTCAGGATCTACCAAATTAAATCCATCCTTCCAAAAAGGTCTTTTGATATTTGGGAATTATGGGAATGGAAAAACCAGTATCATGAGTTCAATTGAATACATGATGAAACATTACCGAATCCCAGGATGGTTCAAGGGATCTAAAGCTCATGAACTGGTCACCAAATTTGAAGGCATAGAAACTCCATCAGCGAAGCAAGAATTTTACAGCAAGTATGGTGGTCATAGGATTTACCTTGATGATGTAAAAAAAGAGAAAATTGCTTCGAATTATGGTAAAGTTGATGTTATCAGAGAGATACTTGAAAAAAGATACGATAACAAGGCTATTACGCACATTACCTGTAATCAAAGGGAAGGTGACGCACAAATGAATGTCGACGATGCTTTAGCTGAATTTGGTGAGAGATATGGAGGACACATCTATGACAGAATGTTTGAAATGTTCAATATTATCGAATTCAAAGGTAAAAGTTTCAGAAAATAATGTTTGGTCAATATCAAAAATTGACTTAGTTTTATAACGTTATGCAAAACATAACTCCCGCCATCACCGGGATATTTTTTCAACAATTAATATCAAAATAGATCATGTTTAATCCTGATTTTTACCCTACGCCTTTAGGTGTAGTCGAGTACATGATATCACAAATCGATGTCAATGGAAAAGTAATTTTAGAACCTTCAGCCGGAAGTGGCAATATTGTCGATGCTCTTTTTAAGCACGGATCTAAACAGGTTTTAACCTATGAGATCGAGCCAGATCTTCAAAAAATAGTTGCTACAAAATCAAAACTTTTAGGATCTGACTTTTTAGAATCAAAGCCAGAACAATTAAGCCACATAAACGCGATTATAGCGAATCCTCCATTCTCAACAGGGGGTAAGCATATTCTAAAAATGTGGGAGGTGGCCCCGGAAGGTTGCGAGATCATAAGCCTTTGTAATTCCAATACGTTGGAAGTTGATTATACCCGGGAGCGCAGAGAGCTAAATGCTTTGATCAGTAACCATGGAACCTCAGAGAACTTAGGAGACTGTTTTGCAACTGCAGAGCGAAAAACAGGTGTTTCTGTGACTATGGTGAAACTTTTCAAACCGGTTTCAAGTAAAGAATTTGAGTGGGAAGGTTTTTTCATGGATGAAGAAGATGAAGTATTGACCGGTCCCGGAATTATGCAATACAATGAAGTTCGATCGATTGTAAACCGATACACTGCAGCAGTAGATACTTTCGATGAATATTTAACTACTTCGGAGCGTATGAACGCGCTTTTGAAGCCAATAGGCATTAAAGATAATTTTTCCTGTTCGGTTTCCCATGGCAAAACAGTAACCACCAAAGAAGAATTTTCAAAGGAACTTCAGAAAAGCTCTTGGGATTGGATATTCAAAAAAATGAATATAGAGAAGTTTATTACTTCTGGCGTTCTGAAAGACATCAATAAGTTTGTGGAGCAGCAGCAGAAATATCCATTTTCGATGCGCAATATTTATCGAATGTTCGAAATAATTGTGGGTACTCGAAAGCAAACCATGGATAGGGCTATAGTTGAGATTTTCGATAAGATCACAAAGCACTATGATGATAACAGGTACCAGGTCGAAGGCTGGAAAACGAATTCTCACTACATCGTAAATAAGAAGTTTATTTTTCCATACATGTGTAAAAAAGGATGGCATGGAGAAATTGATACAAGCTATGATTCTGAAAATAAAATGGACGATATCAATAAGGTTCTGTGCTATTTAACGGGTCAAGATTATAGTGGTATGCTCTCATTTTATCAGCGCATTCGGCTTAAAGACTGTTATCTATCCTTGGATGGTAAGAAAGTAACCGATAAGCAAGTAGCAGAAATCAAAGGTGAGGGATCCAAATACACCTATGACAGTCCTTTCAATTTTGCAAACGAAGAAGCTGCCAAAGAATTTCATCAAACCTATTTCTCTCATAAAAAAGAAGTGATTTATAGCTGTCCGGAATGGGGGCAATGGGCTGATTGGGATTTCTTTGAATTTAAATGCTATAAGAAGGGAACAGTACATTTTAAGTTTAAGGATCTGGATGTATGGGCGGTTTTCAATCGTCGCGTAGCTGAGATAAAAGGTTTTCCATTACCTGAAAAATTGTAGGGTATGACAATTACATGTGAAGATAATAAGGATTTAATGGCTCGATATCCAGACGGTCATTTTGATCTGGCGATCGTGGATCCACCTTACGGAATTAACGCACCAAAAATGCAAATGGGAACTCATAAAACCAGAAATAAAGATGGTTATCCTTCAGAATCTACAGCATCAAAACTGAGAAAAGGACGACTTAATTCTGGTGGCGGTCAATTGAAGAATAGATCATTGCAAAATTTTGATTGCAGTTGGGATGAAAATATTCCTTCTGAAGAATATTTCTCTGAGTTGTTTAGAGTTTCGAAGAATCAAATTATTTGGGGTGGTAATTATTTTAAACTACCACCTTCAAGAGGAATTATATGCTGGGATAAGAAACAGCCGTGGGAAAACTTTTCTCAGTGGGAAATGGCTTGGACTTCTTTTGATCGACCTGCATTGATGTGCCGTATTTCTAATACTGGTGGAAATAACTACGATAAGAAAATACATCCCACTCAGAAGCCAGTAAAATTATATGAGTGGTGCCTTGAAAAATTTGCAAAACCTGGTTATGAGATTTTAGACACTCATTGGGGAAGCGGTTCAATTGCATTAGCATGTATGAATTTGGAATACAATTTAACGGCCTGTGAACTGGATCCAGAATATTATAATTCAGCTATTCAAAGAATGAATAAATATAGTGCGAAATACAAATTATTTATATGAAAGATACTTGGTAAATAATAACAACAATTTTCAACAATTAATACATCATCATGAACAAAGAATTAAGCAAAGATATCTCTAACAAGGTATCAGTAATCAGTTTTGAAGAGATCCAAAAAACGGACTTCTTTAAAAAAATGCCTGAATTTCAAAAGAACTTCTTTAGGCAAAATAGAAAGCACGTAACTCACGAGGTTCACCACGGATATAATGTAGCAAGGAATTTAGGATTTAAGGGATGGGAAAGACAGACCGCTGCCAACTACCAGATAAAGCAAATAGTGAATGAGTTGAATGAAACGAGGGTATGATCAATGCTATTCAAATTACCGCTTAATGTATCCCTTCTGCCACCATATAAAACACGAAGGTAAAAAGATCCTTATTCCCGGATGCATGGGAACCGCTGCGATGGGTTTAGATAATTGCACTTGCCCTCATCCAGGAGTTAAGAATAAGCAAATAAGATCCAGAATGGTAAAAATCACCGAAATGAAAAAAGAGATCGAGAAACTTGAGAACGAAATAGTAATGATTAAATGTAGGTAAGATGATACCAGAAAATTACATCAACGAAATGGAACAATCGGTATTGGATTGTCTTTCAGATTTAGATAAAGGATATGCTAAATTAAAATGGGCTATTGCGAAAGAAACCGGAATTCCAGTAGATATCCTTACCCCCATTTTGAAAAGATTGAAATATGAAGGCAAGATAGAACTGATGATGATCTGGAGTGAAGAAACTTGCAGACCTGATGGATCTGGATATTGTTTAACCGCTAAAAATAAAATTGATGAATAAAACCCTTATTCTCTTTTTGATCCCTGTAGGATATATCTATATCTCAATAATCCTACTACAAGCCAATCCTTTAAAATGGACTTGGACGGCACAGCTGATGCTATTATTAATCACCCTTATGTGTGTGATATTTTTAAAAGATAAACTTGAAGAAGAGTAACCCCTCTCTCACCTAATACAAAGAAAGATGAAAATAGAGACATTTAAAAAAAGATTCGACTTTCCTATTAGTAGTTTAGATGGTCTTATTCTAGCAAAATTAGATGGTAAAAACGGAAAAGCATATTGGGTAAGCACTAATAATAAAGGGCTTCCAATAGCTAAACTAATCAAATAAACCACCAAACAGATGAAAACTGAAAACACATTAGAACATAAACAATCATTTTTTGCTAAATACTGGAATTGGATTTATGAAGGTGAATCTGTTTGTGTAAATATAGAAGATACTCAAGAAAGTGATTTTTTAGAACTAAAACCCCTATCTCAAATAACCGATGAAGATGCTATTGAGGTATTTGATGCTGTATATCCTAACTCACTTCCTGTTTCAGATTACGAAAAGACAGAAGCTGTAAAGGGGGTTTTTGAAAGTGAATTTAGACCTCATAAATTTTTAGACCTATCTGAATCTTCATCATTTATTGATGCTTGTAGAAGATTCGGTTATGCACTACCATTTGACGGTCTTTCAGTAGAAGATCAAATTGAATATGGATGGATCAAATTAAAAAATAACACAGATTAAAGCTGAAATGAACATCGCAACAGAAAGAGAGATTTTAGACGTATTAAATGCCTTTAAAATTAAAAAACTTACAATTATTGAAGCGCATCAAAAAATATGCTCCCTCAAAGACCAAACAGAAGAAGAGAAGGATCAATGTTGGGTTGATGGATGTGACCATGAAAAAAATATTGGGCATGTCGCTTGTGAAAAACATCATAATGAAGTAATTAATGATAAGCCCAAAGGATTAATTAGATATGAAAAACAAAAACCTCCTAAAAATAAAGTAGTTCTTTTTGTATGGTGGCATAGAAACGGTATTGAAACTTCGCAGAAATGTTGTGGCTTCTTAACTGATTCTGGAAAATTAATTACTGATTTAAAATTTCCTAAAAGTAACGAACCGACTTACTGGAAAGAATTATTCTAACCCCTCCCAAAGAATAGATTACATGGAAGAAGAAAAGAACATATCTAGAAAAACGCTTCATCTAAACCTTAAAAAGAAATGGTTTGAAATGATCTTTATCGGAGTTAAAACTGAAGAGTATCGAGAGCTTACTCCTTACTGGATTAAAAGAATACTATGCGATATCGGTAGAACCTGTCAGTTTTTTGATGAAAAATACAAATTAAAAGAGGGTAGGGATATCCCAAAAGCATACTTCAAACCATTTGACACCATCACCTTCTCCAACGGCTATGATACATACCGCCCACAATTCGAAATAGAATTGAAGGGAATTGAAATAAGAGAAGGTAATCCAGAATGGGGAGCTGAGCCTGGTAAAAAGTATTTTGTTTTGAAGCTTGGAGAGATCCTAGGCGATGTGAATTGCGCACGGTTTATTATTGAAAATATAGAGTAAATACTAGATAAATTTATCAGGGTATTCCCTTATTTTTAGTATATTGCAGCTTACAACAATTAATATTCAAAGTCCTGCATCACAGGCAATCACCTTCAAAACAGTAAAATAAATTAAGTTCTGGCCGGACATAAAAAACAGCCTGAATTTGAGCTTCAGAAAGCGGTAACAAGGTACTTGAATATTCAGTACCCTGAATCCTTATTTTTAAGTGATACCATCGCCAATTTAAAGCTAACCGTTCCACAAAAGGCACGGAACAAGGCTATTCAAAAAACTGGCTTCAAATGCCCCGATGTTCTTATTCTAGAACCACGAGGAGGCTATTCAGGTTTATTCATTGAGCTTAAAGTAAAATCCCCATTCAAACAAAACGGAGAAATATATTCCAATGATCATTTAAAAGGTCAATTAGAAAGCATTAATGCTCTTAAATCAAAAGGGTATTACGCTTGCTTCGCTGTGGGGTTCGATCAGACTAAAGAAATCATAGATACATATTTTAATGAAAATATATAAAGAAATCGAAAGAGGAGATCAAATCCTTTGGAGTAAATAACACTAGGGAGGGGATGATTTAGCCGCTTAGTTGTCGCTAATCGAGGACGTGATAATGCATGAATGCCAAAGTCGAGATCCCCAACGGACTATTTTTTATTACTCGATAAATTATCATAAGACTGGCTTACCGGTGAAAAGTAACCGGGAAAAGGAAAGTTAGCTCAGTAGGTAGAGCTCTTGGCTGTTAACCAGGTGGTCACAGGTTCGAATCCTGTACTTTCCTCAAAACTCAGAGAGAAGGTGCTGTGATCCTTTGATAATATTAATTGCGCAATATATATAATCAAACCGCAGCACCAAACGTATAGAAGGCCCGGGCCAATTAACCGGATTTTTTAAATAAAACTTATGAATAGAATAAAGAAATTTTTGAGCAATCCAGATAATGTAGACCAAATATTCTACCACGCCTTTAAATGGCTTATAGATATTATTTTCTTAGTTGCAATGTACTTTTTCTTTATGTGGATTTTCCCAGAAGATTACAAGGATATGGTTTATCTGGTAGTAATCGCAGCAGCATTATTTAGATCATGATCAAAATTTTAGAACATATCATCTTTTACGCTGGAGCAATTATAGCGGCCTTAGGAGGTATTGCTTTATGGTTATACATAGCCTCAGTATTACTTGATAACATCAAAAACAGAACTAAGATGTTCAGCTATGTGGTGGAGTATTGTGCTTACAGAAGATATTTCAAAAAATGGATGGAAGATAATAAAGGTAAATCCTTAGACGAATTATGAAGCCGTACACAAAAATATATTTTAAAGCACTAGGATATGCTGAAGGTGATTTTATCCCTTCGGAAATTTCAGGTAATAGAGCGGTGGATATTAACCACATTATTTGCAAAGGCTCAGGCGGAAATCCTTCAGGGGATAAAGACCGCATAGAAAACCTAATGGCACTTACCAGGGAGGAGCATATCGAGCAAGGTGACAAGAAGCATTTAATCGCTGGTCAATTCAGAACCCATGCCAGATTCTTAGAAGCCAATGGGGTAAAGTTTGACAAAATATGGATTCACGAGCAAATTCAGAAATACAGTCAGTATGAAGCTAGTAGTGCTGAATTAATTAAAGGGCATTAATCAAAACCAAGTATAATCATGAAAATCAAGATCACTAAAAAGTTTGTAGATCAGGAAACAGGAAAAACTATTCTTCCTAAAAAAACCATTGAGCGAAACAAAGAACGCGGACAGGCAATTATAAATGCTGGTTTTGGTGAAGAGGTGAAGCCGAAAGCTAAGAAAGAGGATGCCGGGAAAGAAGATAAGTAAAACCAAAGTATTTGTAAGAGCTTGTGTATTTCAGATAGGCGTTAATATTCTGGGATTACCAATGTACCGTGCTCACATAATTTCTGATACTGAAAACAGAATAAAGAGTTCGCCGCAAGTAAAAGTGTTTGATTATTTGAATTAAGAAACTATGGATAGTAAATATCATTCTTCAGTTACCGGAAAATTTGTTACAAAGGAATTTGCAGAAGCTAATCCTGATACTACCGTGAAATTGTCTCATATGAACTTAAAAGAAGAGATTGAAAAGTTCTTTGTTTGGTTCCGGGATAATGGAGAGCAAAACATAGGGATTTCAATAGAAGATCTTGTGGATAAATATTTAGAAGAGAAAGAATAATGACCCAAGCCGAAAAACATACCACCCTTAAAAACTTCATGGAAGAGTTCTTTCCTTTTGATGAGTTCAAAAAAATAGGATTTTTTACAGATGAAATGAAAGGGGACTATGAAGCCCAAGCTAAAAAGGTTTGTGATTATTTCAACTTTGATTCAGTTTATGAGTATGGGGCTATGAATGTTAGAGCTCATATAACCTATGGTAGTTCTGATGAAGAATCTGGACTAGAAACTAACCGCCCTTTGTATGTAGATGGAGACGGGAAACTCAAAGAAGAATCTTTTATAACTGAGATTAAAAGTATTTACGAGTAATGAGTAAGAAGTTAACAGCAAAGCGGGAGAAATACTGCATTGAATACGTTAAGACCGGGAGCAAAAGCGAAGCTTACCGGCTTTCTTATTCAACAAAAAATATGAAGCCTGCTACTGTTAACAATAAAGCTTATGCATTATTCAAAAAGGGCGAGATAAGGGCGAGAATAGAAGAATTACAAAATGAAGCGGCAGAGCGTAACAAAATAAGCATAGATGAGTGTGTTTCCTTACTTACTTCTATGGCTCGATTTGATATTGCAGATTGCTATGGGGAGAATGGAGAACTACTGGCAATACACGAGATCCCAAAAGAAACCAGATTAGCTATTGAAGCTTTGGATAGTGATGAAATGTTCATGGATGGAATGGTTGTAGGCAGGACTAAGAAATTGAAAACCTCAAACCGTAGGGCCAATGTAGTTGAGTTGTTAAAGGTTCTTGGAGGTTATGAAAAAGACAACAACCAAAAGAAACAGGACAACATTGTAGTATTCCGAATACCGGACAATGGCAGAGGTTAAGACAATTCAGCCGCAGGAAGGTTATCAGCTTATGGCGCTTGCTTCTCCTGCAGATATAGTGATTGGAGGCGGAGCCGCTGGAAGTGGAAAAACGTTCGTTCTTTTATTAGATGCTGTAAGAGACAAAAGCAACCCTGATTATGGAGCGGTAATCTTTAGAAGGCTTACCACCCAGATCAAAGCGCAAGGAGGATTGAAAGATGAAAGTGAAAAGCTTTATCCGTATTTAGGCGGCACTTATAACCAGACTGAATTACAATGGAAGTTCCCGGAAGGTGCAAAGATTAAATTCTCTCACCTGGAACATGAAAAAAATGTAACGAGTTGGCAAGGATCACAGATCCCAATGATAGGTTTTGATGAATTAACTCATTTTTCAAGACAGACGTTCTTTTATTTATTGTCTCGTAACCGTTCGAATAGTTCGATTAAACCGCGAGTAAGAGCTACGTGTAACCCAGATCCTGACAGCTGGGTATATGATCTTATAAAATGGTGGATTGGTGAAGATGGTTTCCCTATTCCAGATCGTCAGGGTGTAGTAAGATATTTTGTGAAAGATGGGGATAGCATGATTTGGGGGAGCACCGTGGAAGAATGCATTGAAAAGGCCGCGTATTTCATCAATCCGCTAGTTGAAGCCTCAGGAATTGAAGCTAAGCATTTTGTAAAATCTATCACTTTTATAGGCGGTTCTGTTTACCAGAATAAGGAGCTACTTAAGAATAACCCTGAATACCTGGCAAACTTAGCATCCCAGGATGAAGATGCAAGAAACCAATTATTAGCCGGAAACTGGAAAGTATCCCTTAATCCAATGGATGTTTATCATTATGCATCGTTTAAAGATATTTTCAATAACGATTTTGTAAAGGCTGGTGAAAAATATATCACAGTCGATGTGGCGACTTCAGGAAAAGATAAGCTTGTTATATGGCTATGGGAAGGTTTCCGTATAAGAGATTTAATGAAGATCGACAAATCTACCGGTAAGGATATTATTGATGAGATTAAAGCAATGGCTTTGAAATGGGGAGTTCCTAACCGAAGGATTGCTTACGATGCCAATGGGGTAGGAGCATTTATAGGAGGTGCAGATAACGCCTTTATTCCTAACTCTATCGCATTTGATAGTAATAGCCGACCGAGGGAAACTAAAGACGGACGAAAGTTTAAAAACCTGAAAGCTCAATGCTATGTACTGAGTGGTGAAAGAGTAGAGCGTAACGAGATATGGGTAATGCCGCAAGTAGCTAATATGATGTTTGATGAAAAACAGACTATTAGACAGCGAATGTTAGCGGAAAGAAAGGCAATAAAGAAGCAACCTAAAAAAGATGAGGAGCCGCAAGCCCTTATTAAAAAAGAAGAAATGAAAGCAAAGTATCTGAATGGGGAGAGTACCGATTTACTAGACCCTTTTATGATGCGAGAAATATTTGAGTTGACCACGCCAACTACAGTATTCAAACCAAAGAGACCAAACATGAGCTTTGGTGGATAAAAATTAACCGATGGAAGAAGAATTTGATTTCACAAATAGTACGAAAGTAAAAGACTTTCTAGCTTCTAAAGAAAAAGATCAGAAGAAAATAGCAGATTACGCTAATGAGTACGCTGGTAATATTGAAGGGAGAAAAATAAGAACCCTTCAAATAGGTAATCGTCCAGATTACAAAAGCGGAAAAGATAAGCAAGCTCGTGCAGCTGAGAAGCTCACTACTCAATGGCAGAGATACATTGTAAACACCGCTGTAAGTTTTCTACTGGGGAATGATCCAACCATTACTTCTAACGATCCGGAAAGTGAAGATTCTATAAAAATTCTAGGAGGTTACTACAAAAACCGTTTGAATGCAAAATTACAGGAATTTGCTGAAGCTGTAAAGAGCACCACCATAGCGGCCTTTATTTTTTATAAAGTGGAAGAAGAGGTGAAGGCTAGGCTTTATACTCATGACCATGGTAAATATACTCCTCATTATGATAACTACGGGGACTTAAAGGCTTTCTATTGGGAATTCAAATTACCAGGAGAAGAAGGGGAGCATTTATGGATATTCACAGATGAAAGAATAGAGAAATTTCTAGATGGGAAATATCAGAAAACAGAAAGCGAAGCGCATGAATTTGGAATAATTCCAGTAGTGTTCTTATCTCAAAAGGACCCGGAGTGGTTTGTTGTGAAGGAACTGATAGATAGAATAGAAATGCTAAGATCAAAATTAGCTGGTTCTAATAATAACTTCGCTTTCCCAATGATGAAACTTAAGGGGGGTATAGCACAAGCACTTCAAGGTGCTAGTGAAGAAGATGTTAAGGAACTTTCTGAAAGCTTAGGAATTGATTTTGACCACGAGAACAATGCTATTCTTCTTGAGAAAATGATTCACGATGGGCATATTATTGAGGCTGATGCTGACTTTATTAAGAGAGATACAGGTATCGATACAATCAAACTTGAAAAAGAATGGCTTCAGGAAGATATTTCAAGGCTTTCCCAAACACCTGACTTTAGTTTAGACAATCTAAAAGGCAGCCAGATGGGTTCCGGTAGGGCTTTAGAATTTATGCTTACTGATCCTATCAATAAGGCTAAAAGGGATAAAGGAGCCTACGAGACAGTTATTAGTAGGATATTATCTGTATTGGCGCATGGTTACGGAATTGAAAATGAAAAATTAAGCTTTTCTATAGATTTCAATTATGCTATCCCTACTGATGAAAAAGAGCTAATTGATATGCTATATACCGCAAGTGGTGGCAAAGCTTCAATGGCACAAGAAACTGCTGTGCAAAATAACCCGAGAGTCAAAGATCCAGCCGCTGAACTCGAAAAGATCCAGGAAGAGCAGAAAAGTAGAATGGGAGAAACATTTGAGCCGTAATTATTAAACCACCGAAAGTTAAAATAGTAAGCTTCCATTACTCTGAGAATAGTTATGTGAATTATGGCCGTCGATGGACCGCGCATAGTTTGATTGAGCACAGTAAGAAGTACAATGCATTTGATTTGCCGTTAGCTGGGCTGAACATATCAGGCTATCCATGGGGAGATCCTACAATTGACAATTTCATATATCACTCTAAAAGAGTTCAAAACGCTGATCTGGATAAGCCTATTATCCTTGATGATATGGGGTGTATTGCAGATGGCTGGCACAGAGTTGTCAAAGCTATACTTGAAGGTAAGGAAACTATCCAGGCAATTCGCCTTGAAGATATGCCCGAGCCGGACGAATTTATAAATGAAGAATAATCAACAATTAATATCATGGGACCATCAATAAACAGACTAAACGATTTCGACGAAAGTAAAAGCCTTGAAGAGCATTTCAATGTAGATGGTAGACTTGCAGATGAATCAATACAAGAATCAAAGCGAAAACTTTCCCGGAAAGAACAAAGGGCCTTCAACAATAAATTGAAGAAACCGAAATACCAGAAGCTTGCGAAGAAAATAATCGAATCTAAAAATAAGTGATATGAAAACCATCAAAAAACACTGGAAACTAATACTAGGAATCTTCTTTTTAGCCTATGGTGTAGGAAGAATCTTTTGGTCATTCCCTTCAGATAGAATGGTGCTCGATGTAATCTTAACGGTTGCATTTATAGCTTTCGGAATCTGGGACATTTATGTTTATCAAACCAATAGGAAATCATGAAAGCAATAGAATTTGAAGGACACAATGTAAAAATAGCCGAAGATCAACCCGAATATGAAACTTTGCCAGCACTATTCAATAAGCAAGAAGGCTCAATGACTTTCTGTTTTGAATTAGATGAGCAAGAAATTGAGCAGGTAAAAAAAACCGGTAAGATCTGGATTAAGAAATTGACTTTTGGCAAGGCTATGCAGCCTATTGCGGGTACGGTTTTGAAGGAACATTTAATATGTGATTATAGAATCGGACGGAAAGTGAAAGCTAATATTTCAGCAGATCACGAACCTTTTTTTAATCGATGCAGAAATAATAGGGTTTAGCAATGACATTGTTACTGTGAGAGAATTGGAAGGGGAAGAAGAGTGGGAGTTACCACCTCATTTAATTGGATTTTAATGAAAGTAGTAATAATGGGACCCGTAGGAGATAAGGAAGCTATTATAAGAGCTACCGTAATGATGAGAAACGCAGGAATGACGGTTATCGAAGCTTCTGAAAAAATGGCTGAAGCATCCAGACGATTACATATCGCTTCTGTAGGCGCTAAGATTGAAGCTCAAAACTTAGTTCAATCAATTCAGAGCCTGAAAAGAAACATTGAATTCGAGAAACCAAAATCTAAATATCATAAGTAGATGGAGTGTGAAGAATGCGAAAGAGGTTTATATGAAGCTGGGGTTCTTTTTCCTATTGATGCTCCAGGTGAAAACAACAGAAGATTGTTATGTGAAAAATGTATGAAAGAAAACGAGCCTGAACTATATAATAATACTGTAGAGGAAATTCCATTCATGAATGACCTAAAAGAAATTACAGGAAACTAATGACCAACAATTGCGAAAATAGACTACTCTCTTTACTAAGCGCCCAGGAATGGCACTTAGATAGATTGTACGCGGAATATGCCCGGCAATTTGGTTCTATTTTTCGTAATTATTCAGGAACTACCAATAAGCTAAAGCAAAAAGAATTAGACCGGGCTATGGTTCAATTCCATGATGATTTAGAAAAGCTTTTATCTGATCAAATAAATAACTCTTTTGGTATTTCAGATTTGTGTAATGATGAAGCAGCCGAGAAGTATTTAAAGGATCTGGATATTTCTTCAGATCAAAAAGCGAGTTTCTTAAAAACTAATTCCAATGCTGCCAAAGCTTTTGTTTCCAGAAAACAGGCAGGGCTTAATCTAAGTGAACGGGTTTGGAATCTAACCAATCAGACACAGGCCAGCCTAAACAATGCTTTAGAATCTGGAATATTTGACGGCCGGCCTGCAGCGGATATGGCCAGAGATTTAAAGCGGTACCTCAAAGAGCCAGATCAACGATTCAGACGGGTAAAAAATGAACAGGGCAAATTAATATTATCGAATCCTGCTAAAGATTACCATCCAGGTCAAGGGGTTTACAGGTCCAGTTATAAAAATGCATTGAGATTAAGCCGCAATGAGGTCAATATAGCCTATAGAACCAATGATTTTGAAAGGCGTAAAAATATGCCTTGGGTAATGGGTCAAAGGGTACGATTAAGTAATGCTCATCCCAGATATGATATTTGTGATGAATTGGTAGGTACCTATCCTAAAGAATTCAAGTTTGTAGGCTGGCACCCTAATTGTCTTTGCATAGCAGACAGTCTATTATTACCAAGATCAAAATTCAAAGAATATTTAGCCGGTGGTGGTATTGATCAGCGCCACCTCATAAAGAACGTTCCAAAAAACGCATTGGATTATTTAAACGACAATGCCGAGCGAATTAAAGGCTGGAAGAATAAGCCTTATTTCCTTCGTGACAACTTCAAAATGACAAAAACCGGATTCGTACCTAATGCGAATATTCAAAGTTAAATCAGAAAGACAGCAAGGCGGTAAAAAGTTAGAATGGTCCCGTGAAGAAATTTACACAGGTGATCAACCTCCGAAAGTTGGAAAGTCCATCGCTCTTATGACTACTCCTACTACTTTTCAAACGGTGGTTTCTATTGAAGATATTACTCCAGATATTGAAACTAAAGTAAGCCTAACCGATAGTATTCTAAAAACGGTAGAGCGCAATCGAAAAAAATTCTTTGAGATCTACGGTAAAGATCCCGAGAATAACCGAAAGCTATTTATCGAATGGTACATAAAAACCCACGAAGGAACTTTTGATTTTCTAATTAATGACCTCTCTGAATTCTACTTGCATATAAGCGAAGACCGGATAAAAAGGTACCTCAGTGAATAGAGATCTACGACTTGTGGAAAAGCGCAGGAAATGGCTTGGATTGTACATGCGAAAACAGCAACGCCAAAAAGACTACGAATATCAGGAAGCTATAGGGAAAGCGGCCAGCGTATTCTCCATCAAAAAAAGAACCGCTGTAAAAGACTTCACAGAGTTTAACAAATCCTGTTTAGTGACATCTACGCACTTGCAATTAGAATTGAGCTTTTAAAGGCTTAGTCTAAAATTATATTGCAGCCTATTCAACAATTAACAAAAAACTAATCGGACGATGAAAATCGAAGAATTTATCAAGAAACTAGGTGTGGCGTTGGAAGACGATGACACTGCCAAGGCGCTTGAAGCGTTTGGGGTAACTCCTGAGCAAATTGAGGAATTTAAAGACCTCACAGTTCCTTCAAATCTCGAAGAAGCCTTAAAAATTAAAGGAGTGCAGAGTGAGTTTGACAAGAAGCTTAAAAAAGCGGCTGATACTCGTGAAGCAAAACTTAAAAAAAGATTTGGATTCGGCGAAGAAGAGGAGGAAGAAATGGAAGAAGAGGAGGAGATCGAAACAAAAGATCCTGCCGTAAAACTTATGCTTAAAGAACTCAAAGAAATGAGAGCTTGGCGTAAAGAACAGGAGGAAAATAAGCAACAGGAAACTGTAGCTCAGAAAACTCAAAAAGCGAGAGACTTCTTAAAATCCAAAGGCATTTTACCTGGATATGCTAGTGAGCTTGATTTAGAAAAAGACTTTGAGGAACAATTTGAAACCGTTAAGGAGAAATTCGAAGCAGACGGTGGAACGATTGTAACCGAGGTTGTAACTAATCCAAGACATCAACGTATTCCAGTTCCACAGAACGGAGGGGCGAAAAAACCTTCGAAAGAGGAAATTGCTGATATAGTTAGATAATCTAAAAACCAATACAATGGCAGTATTAGATTTAAGCGTCGAAGATCAAAAGGAATATTCCGAAGGGATCGATGGCGTTGCTATCAAGAAACACATTCACGGCCTTGAAGGAGGAGCAGTTCTTAATATGGCTGGTTTTCCTGATAAATTCATTTTTGAAGGTCATGGTGTAATTCGTGAAGATGGCGAATTCAAGCCGCAACCAGTTGACGGCACAAAACACACTTTACTCTTTGGGGTAGTTAGTTCTACTACTAGAACCGCTAAGCCTTCTACCGGTGTAATGACTGGTGGGTACATCAACAACGAAGTTGTAAAGTATAAGTTTAACCAGAATTCCTTAGATGCTTTAAAAGCATTAGGAATCTATAATCAACCAGACTACTAATGGCAGTATCAATTTTTAAAGATCTGATTGATGAGTATATGGAAGGCGTTGTACTTGCTCAATACGAGAAAGTTAACGGTTCCAAAGATGCTCCAGCTTATGATCATGAGCGTTATTTAACGCCTGAGTATAGCGCGGATATGACTTACAGTTCTGTAAGTGGAAATTACACAAGAATCACTGCTGATTTTGTAGCGTATGATTCTCCACTTCCTGTAAAGCATAGAGCCACCATTAAGAGTGCTTCTGGAGAAGTGCCTAAAATGGGTATGAAGTTCTTATTGAACGAAAAGCAAATGAATACACTTCGTATTCTTCGCCGCGATCCAGGAAGAAAGACTGAGCTTGCTCGTAAAGTTTTCAATGACTCTGAAAATGGTATTTTCGGTATTAAGGAACTTATTGAAGAGGCTATGTATGTAGGTTTTTCTGGCGGTGCAATGCTTGTTCCTGAAGAAAACAATACCGGTACAGCTGTAAGAGCCAGCTATGATATTCCTAAGGATAATCAGTTCGGGGTAACTACAAAATGGAGCGATCCAGATTCTAAGCCTATTTCTGATCTTAGAAGGATTAGAAAAGCTGCGAGAGCTAAAGGAGAAAGCCCTAACACTATCTGGATGGGTGCTGAAACTGTAGATAGCCTTTTGGATAACAACCAAATCAAATCTCAGTTTGCTTGGAACAATAATTTCTCAGGAGACAATCCTAACATTCCAAGTCTTGACGAAGATCAACTAAGAGGAGTACTAGCAAGAACGCTGGGAATGAATCTTATTGTTATGGAACGTTCTTTTGTTCATGAAAAGAATGGAAAAAGAAACGTAACACAGGGTTGGACTCCTAACATGGTAGTTCTTACTACCGGAACTAATATTGGTTCTTTGGTGTATTCTACACTTGCTGAGGAGGAATTCCCAGTAGAAGATGTGCAGTACCAGAAAGCAAACGATTATATCCTTGTGAAAAACTGGGGTACTACAGATCCTGTTAGCCATGCTACAGGAGCTGAAGCAATTGTATTCCCGGTACTGCAGAATGTAGAAAGTTTCTTCTATATCAATGCTGAAGAAGCAGACGCTTCTGATGATGTTCAGGTAGAAGGTGACGCGGTTTATACCTACAAGGAAACAGACTATACTAAAGCTTCTGTAGTTGCTGGATTGAATGCTACAGGTGAAGTACCTGAATCCAATGTAGATCAGGCAGATTCTACTTTAACAGGTAAGATCAATAAGCTTTCTGAAGCTGGAATCGAGAAGTTCGAAGCTGAACTGGTAGAATCCGTATAAGATGACCAATAAAGATTGGCTTAACGAAATAGTACCTGAAGTAAGCCAGGGAATAAAAGACGCTATTATGGTAGCCCGGGAAGTAGATCCCGGTGCTACTTATAGTGTTACTGATCAAAGCATTGAATTAGCAGAAGCTGATATCTATATGCGAATGACCCGTATTTCCTCATTTACCGAAGGTTCACTTTCAGTTAAGTATGATCTAAGTTCTTTGAAAGAGCAAGCCAATGCTATTTACAAGCTGTATGGCGATCCGAAGTATAATGACGGCCTTCCTAAAATAAGAGCAGTGAAGCTATGATAAAGAGGTTTCCACATACGGCTATCATCAAACTGGAAACAGTTGGTGAAGGTAAACTCCCAGAGGTAACTAAGGAAGAGATAACCTTAAGAGGTCGATATGAGCCAGTGAGTAAACCCGGTGGTGGAGAATCCTTTGATTATAACGCCAAGTTTTATCCTGAGCAGACACCAGAACAATTGAAATCAAATCCTCATGCATTTGATGATCAAAAGATGGAGATTTTCGGTAGGACAATCACAATAAAACAGGCCTGGCCTTATCAAACCCACTGCGAATTATGGTTGGATTAAAGGCAATGTTCAACCTTAACCAGGTTCGAGATTACATAAGTGATCAAATAGATCAGGTAGAGGAAAAGTCTATTGAAGCATTGCGTTATCAAGGCGAAGAATTCATAAACAAAGCCAGAAACTCAGGGAATTATACAGACCGAACCGGAAACCTTCGGGCTTCTATCGGTTATGTGATTCTTAAAGACGGGCAAGAAATAGATTCAAGCTTTCCAGGTGGCAAATCAAAAGGTGTGAGTGCCGCGAAGAAAGCCATTGATGAAGTCAGAGGTTTATTTGGTAAAGGACTTGTTTTAATAGGCGTAGCTGGTATGAATTACGCAGCTGCAGTTGAGAGTAAAGGTTTCGATGTGATTACGGGCTCAGCCCCAAATTCTAATGATATAAAAGATCTATTAGGTGCAATCAAGCTATAACATACTACTTGCTTTAAGCGAGTTATTTCAGGGTAAGAATTTACCTGTTGATTATGTGGATGGTGCTCCAAAAGGTCTTCAATCAGAATTCATTGACACCAATACAATCAATAATCCAAATGGGTACCTGCAAAATGGTTTTGGGAATGTGAATATTCATGTTCCAAAGCTTACAGGTGATCTGCATAATGGCAAGCGATTTAGAGAACTAACAGATATAATACTTCCACTTCTGGACGATGTTACCCAGGTAACAGATAACGGAACCTTTCATTTTCAGATAGACGATGATAAGGGAACTTTTGAAGATCCGGACAGAGACGGAATGAGTTACTATAATATTCGATTTGAATTTCAAACATTATAACAAATGTCAAAACAACATAACTTTTTAGGTATTGTCGCGGTTTACTTCGGCGATCCCGGGGACGGAGTAATGGGCACAGTCCTTACCGAGTTCAACGATATTGAAGTTGGTTCTACTACACTGGAAGGTGCAAGTGCCAATGAGGAAAATATCCCTACAGAATCAAATGATACTTACATTACCGTGGATGGTACTGTTGACCCAACTAATATGGTCGTTCGTTTATTCGGGGTTACTCCAGAGCAGCGTGTGCAGCTTATGGGCGGTAAAGTAGGAACTGTAGACGATGGTGAAGATGAAGGAAACTATATGGCTCCTGCCGGAAAACCATCAATTTACCAGTCTTTCAAGGCAGTAGGTAAAACGGTAGATGGTAAGAGAGGTGTGCTTAAAATTCCTTACGGAAAAATAAGTGCCAGAGATCAGGGAACACTTACTAAAAACGGCCTTCCAGCTGTAGAGGTAAGAATTACCGCAAATACTCCTGAATCTGCCGCTGGCGATGAAGGAAGTCCTTACATCTTAGGGTTTGAAGATGTAGTATAATACAATTATGATTTAAATATTTAAAAGCCGCTGACCGACATATTAGCGGCTTTTTTTGACAACTATTATTATGACCGACAAACAGAAATTACTTAAGGCTTTAATTGAGGAACCTTCCAGGTACTCAGTAGATGTGAATGACAATTCCATGCTGCCTGAAAATTTGAAAGAAAAGGATGCTATTGATTTTGTAGTAAAACCACCTTCGCCTGGAGTATTGGCTATGTGTGCTAATTTGTTTCAGGACTTGCCAAATGAACTATTAGAAGAAAATAAGAAGCTATCCCTTCAAGACGTAATGCCTCACCTAGAAACAATGGTAAAAGTAATTTGCCGTATAAGCTGGGGTAAGAAAGATGATTGCCCGGAATGGTACTTACCGTTCTTTATGGGAAACACTACAGGTATAGAAATATTTAAGATCTTTCAGGAAACAGCCTTAAAAACGCAGTCTGATTTTTTTTTGACCTCTTTCCAGATTGCAAGCCTAACAAATCCGATGATGATGAGGAAGATACCGAAGACAAACCAGATCGATTCAACCCCCATCGATTCATAGGATCAGTTTGTCACTACTATAATTTTTCTTTTTTTGATGTGCTTTGGAATATGAGCTATCAAAATTTGATTATGATGAATGCTTCTATTCCTCAGAGTAATTTCGATAAGAAAAAAGATAAGGATGAAGACGATAAGCCGGTAGAAGTAGATTTCAATGATTATATAAAAAATGCGATGGGGAAGAAAGATAAGTAGTCGAATTCGACCACTTTAATAATCCAGCAAACAAAACCGCGTTCCTTTCAATTTATCCGGATAGCGATGTTTAATATTATGGGGAACCTGGATGCGTTCCCCTTTTACAAAACTTTCCTCATAAACGGTTTCCCAAAGTATGCCGTCTGCTATCAGAAATTCAGGAAGGTTTTGAACCCGGTTCCACAAATCAGTCTCATCAAATAAAGGACATTCTGAGATTGCTTTTTTCTCAGCATAAGCAATCAGTAAATTATAGATCTTCTTTTTATCGATAATCCATTTACTAGCCTTCCATTCCCCGTAATTATACCAGTAAGTATGTGTTTTGAAATAAGGCCCGGTTATATGGTAATTTATAGTATCTAGTTTTCTGCAACCAAAACCGGTACCGCAATCATTATCGATCATTCTTTGATCATAGCATTCTCCTATCCATTCAGCCTCCAATAAAAATCTATAGGGATGTACCGGCCGGTTATTGTAGGTTGCAGAAGTACCGCGCCAATTCTGGATATAATGAAACAACTGTCTTATTTTGCGATAACCATTAAGGATATCTTTAATCTCAATAGTAATTACTCCATCTTCATAATTACATCCAATTTTCCGGGCCATTTTTAAGGCCTTTGGAAAGTTCTTGGATTTCTTTTCTAGGAATTGGAGTTTGTACATAATTCTAATTGTGGCGAATTCGCCTTAATAAGATTTCAATCGATTAATTTATCTAAAAATCGTATCTTTAAAAACAGAACGCCAGTAAATTACGAGTTCACCGGCGATCCTAATAATCACAATAAACTATACTTATTATGAATACTTCACCAAAAGTACAAAAATCTTCTATTTCTGAAATTTGGAAACCTATTGAAGGTTTTGAGGGCTTATATGAAATAAGCAATAAAGGCAGGGTTAAATCACTTCCAAAGAGAAGTAAGCACAATTACGGAGGAATTAGAATATCAAAAGAGCGAATACTAAAAGGAGGTGCAACTAACGGATACATTAGGGTTACCTTGTGTAAAAACGAGAGAAAAAAAGCTTATTATATTTCTCGATTAGTAGCCGCTCATTTCTTACCAGTAAATGATAGAGGAAATATTATTAGGTACAAAGACGGTAATAGTTTTAATAATTCCGCTGATAATTTAGAGTGGGAATATTCCGAAAGAGAATGGCTAAAATCACAAAAGAAAGTAGAGCCTTTGCAACTTGAAGGTGAGATTTGGAAACCTATCGATGGTCATGAAGGTAAATATGAAATTTCAAATTTAGGTAGAGTAAAAGGCCTTCCCAGAGAAAAGAAATATAAAAGCGGAAGAATTGACCTTATAGGGGAAAGAATATTAAAAAACCCATTAAGTTCGGGCTATAAAGTAGCAAATTTATTCTGTGAACAAAGAAAACAAATACCTATTCATGTACACCGTTTAGTAGCAATTGCTTTTATTCCTAATCTTGAAAACAAACCTCACATTAATCATATTGACGGTAATAAATTAAATAACGATATATCAAATCTGGAATGGTGTACGCCAAAAGAAAATGCAGTTCATGCACACGAAACAGGGCTTTCTACTTATAAAGGAGAAAAACATCATTTAACTCCTTTTACAAAAGAAGAAATATTAAGTATTAGGGAGGAATATAAAGATCCAAATACATCCCATAGGGATTTAGCTAGAAAATATGGAGTTGAAAAAACAACTATAGGTAATATCATTAGAAAGAAAACTTGGAAGCACGTTTAATTTAATAGCACCTACGCATACCTACCCTTAATAACTACTATATAGAAAGCTCATAGAGATAAATTGCCAGTAAAATTTATTTCTAATGGCAGTACGTGGTGATAATTCCCTCTTCTTTGCAACTGGGCTCCAAAACGATCAGCTAAAAGCCGGTGCAGCAGAAGCAACAGGAATAGTCCAAGGGTTAGCAAATACAATCGGTAAAATAAATCCATTTGCTATTCTAGTAACTGGATCAGTAACTGCCTTTGCTACTATTGCTAAGTCTGCATATGATATGATGCGAGACTTTGAGCAAGCTATGAAGGAGGTAGAAACAATCTCAAAAGCCACTCAAGATAATTTCAAAGGGATCTCCAAAGAAGTATTTGCTCTTTCCGAAATTAGCCCGGACGCCCCTGTAGAATTAGCTAAAGCATATTACCAAATTGTTTCCGCAGGTTATGACGGTGCGAAAGGTCTTAAACTCTTAGAGACTGCAACCAAAGCCGCCACCGCAGGTGTAACCGATACCAAAACCGCAGCCGATGGTATTACTACTGTTTTAAACGCTTTTAAAATTAGTGCAGAGGAAGCCGATAGGGTAGCGGATATCATGTTTAACACGGTGAAACTTGGTAAGACTACCTTTGAAGAACTTTCAAGCCAATTATCACAAGTTGCACCCCTTGCAGCCGCTTCTGGCTTTAGTTTTGAAGAGGTCGCTGCAGCCGTAGCCACTTTGACAAAGCAAGGTGTTCCAACTGCTCAGGCAATGACACAGATACGGTCTGCAATCGAAGCGACTACTGAAGTGCTAGGTGATGGTGCTGCCAAGTCAATGACATTGCAAAATGCTTTTCAGGCTATTTATGATAAAGCTGGCGGATCTCAAAACGAGTTAAAGAAGCTTACCGGTAGAATGGAAGCAATGAATGCTATCCTAGCTATTACGGGTCCAAATGCTGAGGGTGCTGCAAGTGATCTGGAAGCAATGGGTAATGCTGCAGGTAGTGCAGAGGAAGCATTTAATCGCATGGCAGGTTCTAATGTAAACGAATGGCAGATACTTAGAAACCGTATCAAAGCGACTACTGAGGAATTAGGAAATGCAGCCGTTGAGCTTAGTTCTAAGTTTGCCGGTTTCTTTAATGATTTGTTAGATGATAGCGATTCATTTACAGAATCTATAAGAAGACAGGCGAATGAGTTTAATCTTCTTAAATCTGCTATAGAATCCAGTAATACACCTTTTGAAGAAAAGCTAAGAATACTTAGAGAACTCCAAAGCCAGTACCCTGAATACTTATCTAGTTTAGATTTAGACAAGGTTTCTAATGATAACCTGGAGCAAACGCTTTTAAGTGTTGGGGAAGCTTTAAAAGAGATCAACAAAGAACAGGAGCGAAGGTTAAAATTAAGCGGTGCTTCTCAAGTGGTTTTAAATAAGCAAGAAAAAGCACAACAAAGCCAACTAAACTATGAAGAAAGCCTTAATGAATTCTATGTAACAATAGAAAAAATAAAGGACTATGCAGCAAAAGAGAATATTGAAATAAACTTCGATATAAATGACTCCCCTTCAAAGATACTCAACGACTTGGAGCAGCAATTAAATGCTTCAGCGTTTGATAAAGACGAAGGTGTTTTAGCTAACTTATTTAAAGTTGATAATGTTGGTGCAGATTTCTTGAGAGAATTAGAGATAATTAGGGATAGAATAAATGAAACGAAGGATATTTCAGTTGAAGCTAAAAAAGAATTAACAGCTGCTGAAAGGAACGCTTTGAATGTTGAGCGTGCTATTTATGATAATAAAGATGGTGCGCCAAAAATAATTGCAGATATCCGAGAGATCAAATCTCTAGGGGATTTAGAGCCTTACAAATTGTATGATAACGAAAGTATTAAGGAAGCTGTTAATGCTCAAGGTGAATTAATTCAAACGTTTAATAAGATAAGATCTATCAATAACGCTGAGGGTTTAAAACCTTTCCTTAATTCTGAAAAAGAAGCAATCCGTAAGTACGCTGAAGAACGTAAAAGGCTAATTAATACCGAAGTTCCAGATGTAGAGCCTGAAAAGGATAAAAAAACATATTCCGACTACCTTAAGGAAAGAAAAGAACAGTTTGAAAAATACCAGGCAGTTGTTAATCAAATAGGACAACAGGCAGCAAATGAACAATTTCAAAGCCTTTTAAAACTAGGTAGTAATTACGGGGAGTTCTTAAAAGGAGAACTTGAGAAAACTACCAACTTTGCAAAGCAACAAGCAATCGCTGTACAAGCTGAAGTTTCAAATATAAACCTAAACAGACCGAAAGCAGAAAGTATTAATGCCGGTGTACAAAGAGGTACGGTTAATTTTGATTTTGAAATTGATCAAACTTCTATTAATGCTATTCAAAACCAGATAGGAGAACTTAATAAAAAGATTCGTGCAGCCTTAACGGATGAAGAAAGGGATTCTTTAAGAGAGCGTTTAAAGTATTGGGAGGATCGATTAGATATTGTTGAGGGCGGTGTAGATTCTGAAACTGCTTTATACCAGGATATTTATAGAAACCTGAGTGACCTTACTTACGAAGGAATCAGGGATTATATTAAATACTGGAAAGCAAGACTTGAAGAAGCTGAAAAGGGGTCTAAAAAAGAACAGGAAATACAAGGTAGGATTTCCAGCGCTCAAGGTAAACTACTAGATAGAATTATTGGTGACGCTGTTCAGCAACTAGAAGCAGTATCAGGTATTTTTAGAGAAGCCGGAAATGAAATGGCAGCCGACATGGTGGACGGCCTTTCGAGTGCTGCTAATCAACTAGGAAACGCTTTCAAGGCTATTGAGTCAGGAAGCACTTATGATGCGGTTGCCGCAGGACTAGGAGCGGCTATAGAACTAACTGGGATGTTAGTTAGTGCTTCGGCTCAACGTAAGAAAGCAGATCAAGATTATTACAATGCTGTCATAGCTCAACAGAAAGAATACAATCGCCTTTTAAATGAAGAGCTAAGAACAAGAGAAGGTGCAAATGAAAACGTATTTACCACCGATTACGAGAACAGAATAAAACAAGGTGTAGAAGCTTACAGCGATGCTCAAAGCAGTTACATGGAGAGTCTCAGAGCTTTATCGGAAGGTGTAGTGCAGGCAGGAGTAAGAGATGAAGCCAATATCGGCAATATATTAAGCGGAGCAGGGTCAGGTGCTGCTTTAGGTGCTGCAGTTGGCTCTATTATTCCGGGTTTAGGTACGCTGATTGGTGGTGCAGTTGGTGCAGTTGGTGGTGCTTTGGCAGGACTTTTTGGAGGCAGAACAAACGAGCCACAATGGGTAAGTCTTCTGCAGGAGTACCCAGAGCTAATACAACAAGCTGAAGATGGTCAATTACAACTTAATGAAGCCTTAGCAGAAACACTATTAAATCAAGACCTTGTAAAAGAAGGAACACGAACGTTAATTGAAGATACCCTTGCGTGGCAGGAAGCAATGGAAGCTGCTAAAGAACAAATTAGAGATGTTATCAGTGATCTTGCAGGCGGTTTAGGTGACAATCTTAGAAATTCTTTAGTAGGAGCTTTTCAGGCAGGACAGGATGCAGCTATAGCAATGGGCGATACTGTTTCCAATGTACTTCAAGATATACTTTCTCAGTTGATATTTGACAAAATATTTTCAGATCAATTTAAGCGTCTAGAAGATGAAATGGCCGCATCATTTGATGTTGGAGGTGATCGTAACTGGCAAGATGATTTTGCTAGGTTCTTTGAAGGTGCTCAAGGACTAACAGAAGATTTCAACAGTCAGCTAGAAGCGGCTAGAAATACGGCAATGTCTAATGGCTTTGATATATTTGGCCCTGAAGCTGGCACCGATAGAAATGGGTTAGCCGGGGGAATATCTAGCATTACTGAAGATACGGCCGGAGCTATTGAAGGATATATGAATGCTGTTCGTATAGACGTTAGACAGGGCCTTCAAGTAGCTATTCAGAGTGGTGTTTATTTGTCTGAAATAGCACAAAACACCCGTTATAATAGATATTTAGAAAGCATAGATGGTAGAATGGCAACTATAGAAAACGGAATTTTAGAATTTCAGTCAAGAAATTAGTAAATGGCATCTACGCACATTGCATCAAACCAAACAGCTTAAAAGCATCACCTAAAATTACATTGCAGTAAAACTGCATAGGTGAAAATTTACCGAACCATAGAAGGCGTAAAAACAGAACTCCATGACATTGAAGTGGATGGTAACACGGAACTCAATCAAAAGATTTCCGGGCAGGATC
>FUFK010037985.1_pt1 | contig 81604 bp, 79 predicted proteins | sample 1021851 | NCBI WGS metagenome assembly FUFK01 (sample SAMEA51879418, study PRJEB19060) | metagenome
TTGATCTAAATTCCCAAGGTTTGGGTTCAGTTTTAACATGATCTGTATCGAAACTCTCATCGATAATGCCAGAAATTTTGACATATCCACCCAAAGGAAGAACACCAACACCATATTCTGTATCACCAACTTTTTTCTTGAGAAGACTGAACGGCCAGTCAAAAAACAGATAAAATTTTTCTACCCTACAACCAAATAGTTTTGCAGGTATGAAATGACCCAGCTCATGCAGAACAACAAGTATACATAGGCTAAGAATTAGCTGAAAGGCTTTAATTAAAATTACTTCCATTTAATAAAAATGAGCTCAAAAATAATCTTTTTTAACTTTAGAAAAAAACTGTATGATTATTGATTGAAACAATTGTAATCAACTAATTTTGAATTGATGTATAAGAAGTTTTTTAAGAGATACTGGCCGATAATTTTATTTTTATTCATTTTTTCTGTTGTCGGCATTCGATTATTGACTGAAGCACAGACGCCAGAAAAAAAACTACCTGTTTATAGTCCATCAATGGTAAGTGAGGAATTGGTGGAAGAAGAAATTCGATATGTAAAAAAATATCATAGAATAAATCCATTTTCAATGGTTAACCAAAATGGTGAAACAGTAACTGAAATGAATTATTCTGATAAAATATATGTTGCTGATTTTTTCTTTACAACTTGNCCAAATATTTGCCCAATGATGACCGCAAATATGTTGTACATACAAGAAAAATTAAAAGAGGATGACATTATGCTAGCATCCTTCAGTGTAACTCCGGAAATTGACACTGTTGAAGTTCTAAAAGAATATTCTTTAGACAAAGGAGTCAATGATGAAAAATGGAATTTGATGACAGGAGATCGTGAACAAATTTATAACCTTGCCAGAAAATCATTTTTGGTCGCAAAAGAAGATCCATTGGGAGGTGAAAATCAAATGATTCATACAGAAAANTTTGTTCTTATAGATAAAGANAAAAGAATNAGAGGATACTATGACGGAACAAAATTAGANGANATGGAAAAACTCTTGGCTGATATTGAAATACTTAAAAAGTCCTATGAAGAAATTTAACAACGTTGTTTACANATTATTATTTACCGTTTTCTTTTTTGCATTAAATAATGTTAGCTCTCAAGAACTTATAATTGGTGAGGAAAGAGTGGAGCCGGGCATCGTGTTCATTTTTGAAGGTGCCATTAAGGATACTGTTCACCCTGAATCAGCGAATTTATCGGAAGATGAAACAAATGTTCACATTGAAGCAAGAGTTAATTGGGATGCNACAAATATTCCAGANGGTGCTATACCNGACGGATTTATACCATATTTAAGAATTAGTTCTACTGTTTANAATGAAACCANTGGATTNAAAACTTTTGTGGANTTAANTCCNCATATAAATCTCATCGATAATTTTCATTATGCAAGAAATATTTCACTTCCAGGTAAAATTGATGATAAATACACTGTAGTCTTTAAAGTTAATCCTCCACATGAGTTTGACTTGGCCCTCCACAACGACTGGCTAAAACTCTACGGTAAAAATCTATTTAATAATTCCGAATTTAAATACACACAAATAGATTTTGAAGAGATAGCAAAAGCAACGAGGAAGTAAAAGTTATTTCAATCTTTTTTTCATTAATTTTAGTTTACTTAAAAAATTAAAAATGAAAAAAATATTATTTATTCTATCCATTATTTTTATTGGATGTGAAACTCAAAACAATAAAGACAATGCCACTTGGTCATTTGATGCATCAACTGGTGATTATATTGAATGGCAAAGCGAAAATGATTTTGCTAATGAGATGACAAATGCTGCTTTTGGTCATCTTTACAATGTCGAATATGAAAAAGCAAATGTGTTCTTTGAAAAAGCATTGGAATACGATCCATCTCTTTTTGGACCGCATGTGGTNCTCGCAGGTTTGGCTCCNGCTGGATCGGAAAAGGAAGCCATGCATGTAGAAAAAGCAAAAGAAAATGTTGCTGAAAAAAACGAAACATCAAAAGTTTTTGTTTCTCTGCTGGATCTCCCCAGACAATCTCGTTGGTGGCCTCTAATTGGTCCTGGTGCTCATGATAAATGGTCTGAAATGAGAACTTTNGAGCCTAAAGGAAANCTCATTCATTATTATTACGCTTTTAGTATTCCTGGAATGGAAAATAAAATAAGTGAAATGGAATCTTTNTTNGCTGANCTAAGGGATGGTNTTGGTGATAGCGAATCACTGGCTGTTAGTGGAGATCATTCATACATGATTGCACCAATTGTTAATGTACTGGGTTACTTTTATTATGGTACAGGCGATAAAGAAAAAGCTAAATCACTTTTTGAAGAATACATTGAGTTGTATCCAAATGGGTACAATCCATACGATTCAATGGGTGAGTTTTATTACAATGAGGGAGATCTAGAAAATGCTAAACTTTATTACAATAAGGCTGTTGAAAAATATTATGCTGCAACAGTTGCGAATGGCAGGTTGAGTGAGCTGAATGATTAGTCACTAAATCCACCTTCGAGTCTTGTTCTTGTATGATAGGTACTCTTTACCAAATTTTTCTGTAAGAAAAATCTCCTCTCTTTTTATTTGGAATCTATTAATCCACATATAAAAAAAGAGAGGAGTTAATATTGAATAAAAGTTTAAATAAAAAATTGAGGAAGATATAACGATCATTAACAAACCTAGGTACATGGGATTCCTTGTGTATTTATAAATTCCTGATGTTACTAGTTTGTTGACTTTCTTGAACTTGATTGGATTAATCGTGGTTTTTGATTTCTTAAATTTCAATACTGGATTTATTAAAATAAGTATGCCGATACAAAGTATAAAAATTGATATTAAGGTTTGGAAAGGTATGTGAATCAAATCAATTTTTTTTGATGAAAAAAAAGTAGAAATCACTAAAATTAAGACTACAAACGGAGGAGGTATTTTTGACAACTTTTTCATTTTACTAACCCAATGCTACATCCAGAGACATCATNACAATAAATCCTGCAATAAGACCCATNGTTGCCANATCNGTATTTCCACCTCTTTGACTTTCAGGNATTACCTCTTCNACNACAATAAAAATCATTGCTCCNGCNGCAAACGATAATGCATANGGAAGAATAGGCCAAACCANCATCACAAGAGCTGCNCCAATTACAGCAAATATTGGTTCAACAATCGCTGAAAGTTGACCCCAAAACCAAGATTTTCTTCTAGATAATCCAGCTCTTCGAACTGGCATAGAAACAGCAAAACCCTCAGGGAAGTTTTGTAAACCGATTCCAATTCCAAGTGCAACAGCAGCACCCAAAGTATAAACATTTGCAAACTCAGGAATGAAAAGTGCACCAAAGGCAACACCAACTGCTAAGCCTTCAGGAATATTATGAATTGCTATGGCTAGAACTAGTAAAGAGGTTTTTTTTAGGTCAGTCTTTGGTCCTTCTGCTTCTTTCAATTTTCCAAAAATATGTAGATGAGGGATAGATTTATCCAAAATAAACATAAATACAGCACCTAAAAAAAATCCAATGGCAGGTGGTAAAAATGAGGGAAGGGAAGATTGTCCCAATTCATTTTGAATCTCAACAGCTGTGATTGCAGGTGCAATCAAAGACCAGAAGCTTGCAGCTATCATAACTCCAGCTGTAAATCCCAAAGCCATATCCAAAAATTTTCTATTTGTTGATTTAAAGAAAAAAACCAAAGCGGCTCCAAAAGCTGTTAGTATCCAGGTAAAAAGCCCAGCATACAATGCCATTAAAATTGGGCTGTTTTGTTGTTCAAAAAACTCTAAAATTGAATTTAATATATTTTCCAATTGATAAAATTTGAAAGAAAACTTGGTTTTCTTTCGCTCACTCAGCAAATATAACAACTAATAATTTCTTTTTAATAAAAACTCACTGAGCAATATTAAGTCGGAGGTTTTAGAAAATTTTGGATTTAAAGATTCGATAGCAGATGTTGCATTATTTGAGTACTCCTGAATCAATTTTTTGAGGGATTTCTCAACGTCACTTTCAATGAATAGGGACTTGATTTTTTCAATTTTTTCATCATCATTATTGATGTTTGTGTAATCATGGTATTTACTTAATTGTGCTTCTGATGCGGTATTCACAAACAAGTGATGAAGTGCTGTTTTTTTGTTGTTGACCACATCCTGACCAACTTTTTTTCCAATTATTTTTTCATCTCCAAAAAGATCCAAATAATCGTCCTGAATTTGAAAAGCAATTCCAAGATTTAAGCCGATATCATACAAAATATCTAACTCTCCTGAATCAAGTTGATTGATAATTCCTCCCATCTTTATTGAGGATGCAATTAAAACTGAAGTTTTTTTCTTGATCATTTCTATGTAATCATCAAAATCAATATCTGTCTTTTTTTCAAATTCAATATCAAGTTGCTGACCTTCACAAACCTCCAAAGCTGTGGAGTTGAAAAGTTTTAAGAGATCTTTTTGGATTTTTGGATCATAAAAATCAAGAAATTCTGTAGCCATTATCAACATTGAATCCCCAGAAAGTATTGCTTGATTGACATTCCACTTTTCGTGCACGGTTTCAAAACCTCTTCTTTTCTTTGATGAATCCATGATATCATCGTGAAGCAAAGTGAAATTATGAAACATTTCGTTTGAAAGCGCTGCAGGAATTGCAAATGAATGATCACTATTATACAATGAATTGGTTAAAAGTGTGAACAAAGGTCTGACTCTTTTTGATGGTAATTTCAAAAAATACTTTACGGAATCGTATAAAGAATTTTCTTTTAAAGAGTTGATGTATTTATCAATTTCATTTTCTATCAACTCTATCTGAGATTTGAATTTTATCATTAGTCAAATCAAAAATACATCATTAATGGTATAGATTAAAATCCGAACAATTATTTAATTTATTTATTAGATATTTGTATCAATGTATAGAAGTCACAATTGTGGAGAACTCCGAATTAAACATGTCGGACAAGAGGTTAAACTTTCAGGATGGATTCATAAAATAAGGGACAAGGGTTCATTGATATGGATTGATTTAAGAGATAGATATGGAATTACTCAAATAATTATAGACACAAATGAATCATCCAAAAACCTTGTTGAACAAGTTAAAAAAGTCGGAAGAGAGTATGTGGTTTCAGTAACAGGATCAGTCAAAGAAAGAGAATCCAAAAATCCTAACATTGGAACTGGGGATGTTGAAATAACCCTTACAGAAATTGAAATACTCAACAAATCGAAAGTTCCTCCATTTACTTTGGATGAGAATACTGATGGTGGTGATGAACTAAGAATGAAATTTCGTTATCTAGATATTAGAAGAAACTCCATTAAAAATAATTTAATCTTTAGAAATTCTGTTACACTAGAGATTAGGAAGTACTTGAATGAGTTGGGATTTATCGATGTTGAAACACCTTATTTAATCAAATCCACTCCCGAGGGAGCAAGAGATTTTGTTGTTCCATCCAGGATAAACAAAGGTGAATTTTATGCCCTCCCTCAATCTCCCCAAACATTCAAACAACTTTTAATGGTTGGTGGGATTGATAAGTATTGTCAGGTGGTTAAATGTTTNAGAGATGAAGATTTGAGATCAGATCGNCAGCCTGAATTTACTCAAATCGATTGTGAAATGTCTTTTGTTAATCAAAATGATGTTTTATTGGTGTTTGAAAACCTAATTAAAAATATTTTCAAAAAATGCATTGGTGTAGAGTTGGATGACTTCCCCAAAATTTCATACTGGGAAGCAATTGAAAATTATGGTTCTGATAAGCCCGACACGAGGTTTGATATGAAAATTTTTGATTGTACTAAAAGCAGCAAAGGAAAAGGTTTTAAAATATTGGATGATAGTGAATATGTTTGCGGGATTACAGTTAATTCGGCTGAACCCCTATCCAGAAAACAAATCGATCAATACACGGATTGGGTTAAACAACCTCAAATTGGTGCAAAAGGATTAATATGGATCAAGCACAATAATGATGGNAGTTTTAAATCCTCAATCGATAAGTTTTACAATCACGATGATCTTTTAAAGATTGTTGGAAATTTTTCAGAAGACTCCACTACATTTTTAATTTCTGGAAATAAAATGAAATCTTTGACTCAGCTTGGACAGCTTAGGTTAAAAATTGCGGATGATTTAAAATTAATCGATCCAAAAAAATTCTGTCCTCTCTGGGTAAATGACTTCCCACTTTTTGATTGGGATGAAGACGATAAGAAATATCATTCCATTCATCACCCATTTACCTCACCAAAAGACAAAAACATCCATGACATTAAAGAACCCTCTAATGTCGTTGCAGATGCTTATGACCTAGTTATTAATGGAAATGAAATTGGTGGTGGATCTATTAGGATTCACAACAGAGATTTGCAAAATCAAATTTTTTCAATATTAGGATTTAGTGAAAAGGAAGCCAAAGAGCAATTTGGATTTTTAATGAATGCATTTGAATATGGAGCTCCTCCTCATGGTGGTATAGCATTGGGGCTCGACAGACTTGTTGCAGTAATGAATGGTGATAATTCAATACGAGATTATATAGCTTTTCCAAAAAATAATAGCGGAAGAGATGTAATGATTGAGAGTCCCTCTCCAATTGATAATGATCAGCTCGATGAACTTAACATAAAGTTGAAATAAATTGCTCTACAAAATAATCCTTTACATAATTTTCATTGCCAATCTCTCAATGATATTCTATGGCATTTACCTAAACAACCAAGTTTATGGGAGTGGTGAGAAAATCGTTGGAGCTGGGGTTTTGATTTTTTGCTTCATTTTTTTACCGCTTTTTCTATACTACAGATACAGAAATAAAAATATTGAAGACTATATATATAAGGACTAAGACTTGAGTTTTCTTTGCTTTATGAAAAAAGCATCTATCAGCANTTTACATTCTTTTGAAAGTATGCCGCCAGAAACTTTTGTTTTTGGATGTAGTTTTGTGTTTAGTTTTCTATATCCTCTGTGGGGGTCACTTGCACCAAAAACAATTCTACCAATTTGAGCCCAAGCAAGCGCTCCAGCACACATTTGACACGGCTCTAGTGTTACGTAAATTGTACACTCTTTTAAATATTTACCACCCAAATAGCTAGAGGCTGATGTTATTGCCTGCATTTCCGCATGCGCAGTTACATCATTTAAAAGTTCTGTTAAATTATGAGCTCTGGCAATGATATTTTCTTGAGCAACAATGACTGCTCCAACGGGAACCTCATTTTTTTCAAAGGCAAATTTCGCTTCCTGAATTGCCTTTTTCATAAAAAAAATATCTTTTTCTTTTTGATCCATCAACTCAGTTTTTCATACCATTCCAATGCAAGACCATCCGTTAGACTTGCAATAAAACAACTAACGTCTAAAAGGTTGGTGTACACATCCACATCTTTATTTAAATAATCTTTTGGAATGCACTCAAGAGCAAGTTCATCAAAAGCGTTGAGATTGTCATCTCTCCAATTCATGACAGAATTTGTAAAGGTTTTTAAAAGAAAATTTAAAACCTTGTAACCCGTGAGTTCTTTTTCAATGACCTCAGAAGACTTGTATACTTTTTCAACACTAACTTCAATTATGCTTTTCATTTGTGATTTAAACTTGCTTTTTGATAATAGTGAAGATTCAAAATTTCCATTTAAAATTTCTTCTTCGTTTTCAACAAAAATTTGGACAGCTTCTTTGATAAGTGTATTGATGGCTAAAGCTCGTAAGTAAGAAACTCTTTGTGACTTTAAATTCATCTTATTGTATTTTTCCTTGTCAATTGAATCCGCAACGAGTTTTACCAAAAATTCCAAAGCATATTCTTCGGGAATCCATCCTAAATTTATTCCATCTTCAAAGTCAATTAAGGTGTAACAAATATCATCAGCAGCTTCAACCAAAAATGCCAAAGGGTGTCTCATGTAATTTGACTCTGATATTTTCAATCCCAATTCACTAGCAACATCATCAAAGAATTTCGCTTGATTTGAAAAGAANCCATATTTTTTNTCCTTAATGTTTCCTGTTTTNTCNTCGGGCAGGGAAAGTTTTGGGTATTTTGTAAAAGCTCCAAGTGTTGCATAACTTAATCTCAAACCACCTGGTGAACCTATTTTTGATTCTGTCAATATTTTAAACCCATTTGCATTTCCTTCAAACTTACACAGATCATTATACTGAATCTCTGTCAGTAAATCTTTGTATTTTTTTCCATCNCCAATTTTAAAAAAATCGCCAATAGAGGATTCACCGCTATGACCGAATGGTGGGTTGCCTATATCGTGAGCCAAACATGCAGCAGCTACGATGCTTCCAAAATCATTAATCTGGAATTTGTGGATATGATCTAGTTGGGGATATTTATTTAATATGTGTTTGCCGATAATCCTGCCTAAACTTCTACCAACAACAGAAACTTCGAGGCTATGTGTTAGTCGAGTGTGAACGAAACTTGTTTTAGAAAATGGTACTACTTGTGTTTTGTCTTGTAGGCTTCTAAAAAAGGAAGAAAAAATGATTCTATCATAATCGACATCAAATCCAACTCTTGTATCATCCTGTTCAGCCCTTAGTCTTTTGACATTGTCGCCATGTCTTTTAAGAGATAGTAGGTCTTCCCATTTCATTGATGCAATTTAAATATTTTTAGGAAGAGGTATATTTAAAAAAGAATGTTTTATAATTTAATTTTCATGAGTCTAGCACTGGAGCTGCTGCTCTCATCTTCGGAGGTTATCCAAAATGTATTTTCATCAATAATTTTTATTGCCTCAACCTGAGTCTTACCAATTGGAATTTCATACATGTCAATCTCATAATCATTCTTAACTGAAAGTGAAAAATTCTTGATTATNANCANATAATATTCATCAAAACTGATTGTAGATGTAAGTGCTAAAAGGTTTAGTTCAGAATTAAAATCTCCACCTGTAACAATTGATTTTGTGTTTAGGGAACCAATTTTTTTTGCATCATATTCNCCCTTGGTTTTTGGGAGTATGTATAAGTCCGAAATTTTTTTTGCTCTGTTTTTTGTAAAAATTAACAGATTGTTTTCAATGGATATTAACGCCTCTGCATCAAACTCTGAGAGTCTTTTGTAGCTAAAATCTGATTGTTCCGGATATTTAAAATTTATACTTTCGAAAGTATCATTTGAGTCTAATTTTTTTGGAATCTTTATAATGGATAAATTTTTTCTTGTATCATAATTGTTNCCCATATCCGCTATGTAAATAAATTGATCATCTACAGCTAAATCTTCCCAATCATTATTTTCAAAACCNGTAATTTTCCTTTGATTGACAATTTTTCCTTTGAAATCCATATAATATATTACAGGATCGTTTCCTGAATCATTTTGTGTAATAAATAAGTCGTCAACAATTTCTAGACCTGATGTTTCATCTAATNTTTTAGATAATTGGAAATCTTTTTGAACCTTTTGAGAAAAACAATTGGAAGATATTAAAACAATTATGAAGAGAGTTATTTTATTCATTCAGTTTTATTTTATTCCAATCTACAATTTTAAAATTTTGATTCAATCCATCATTATCATCATCTTGAGCAATAAAAAACCCATTAGGAAATTTTTTTGTCTTGATGTTTGAAACCTCAATTCCGTCCGTTTCGGTTGTGCCATCAATTTCAGCAGAATCAACAACTCTAAAGAAAAGTTTTGGAGTATAATCCAATCTGTCCAACAATAAGTATCCGTTTGAGCCTTGAACTGATGCAACGATATATCCATTATTGTTTTCATCTTCCCTTAGAGCTAAACCCTCAAAATCTGGACGCATGAATTTATTTTTTTTATAGATAAGCTCTTTATCAACATAAGGATTGATTGGATCTATTTTCCATATACCCTTTTTTTCTTGTCCTATAAAAACAACTTTGTTTTTTTCATCCGAAACAATACCTTCAACAAGTGATGAAAATCTTAATTTTCTTGTTAAATAAATTTTTGGGTCAGATCTGTCTAATTCAATCCTCCATTGTTCAACATTTCCTTTTTTATCACTAACAAATAAATATTTTTCTTGTTTACCATTGTAGAAAGTAATTCCGTATACATCTTTAAGGGATTGAACATTTTCAGAAATTAAAGTACTTTGCAATTGCCCGTCAATACCAAATTCATAAATTTCAATATTATTCTTTGTTCGATTTGTTCCTGCAACATAAAACCTGCCTTTAGATTCAATAATATCTACATTATTTACCCTACCTACAGGATAGTCATATAATTTTTTTCCATCCAAATTATAAACGATAATTCCATATTTTTTATCGGATGAAATAATGAGTGATTTGTCTGGGTCAGTTTTATTTTCAAGAACACACATATCATCAGCAGCATCGTCCGCAACAAATACTGGTTCAGTTTCAATATCAGCCGTCACTTCTTTATAAAACAAAGAGCCCAAATTATTGGGCTCTTGTGAAAAAACTAATGCGGTGTAAAAGAAAATAGCAACAGAGATTATTTTTTTATACATTAAAAGTCATATTTCAAACCTAATGTCCAACTTAAATTATAGTACTCAATTTGCATAGTTCTTTGCTGTATGCCTTGGTAATATCTAAGTGGTTGATTCGTTAGGTTTTTACCTTCTGCAAATATACTTAGNTTGTCATTAACTTTATAATTCGCATTAACATCTACAAATGTTTGCTCATCATAATATCTATCCTCATAGGCATCACCACTCAACTCATCAAGTGCTTCACTTGCATAGTTCATGGATGCTCTGACAAAAAACTTTTTATTTTCAAATGCCAATGATAAATTATACATATCATCAACTTGACCTGTCAGAGGAACATCATCCCTTCCTTCAACATTATTTGTTGATGAATCAGTAGATGTGTAGTTGCCCATAAAAGTAAAGTTCTTTAAAAACTTAGTTTGAAAACCAAGCTCAAATCCGCTTACGCTTGCTTTTTCTCCATTTCTTAGCTGTGATAATTCATATCCGTTTACACCAGCATAAGTATAGTTGTTTGTGGTATACTGATAAATCCAATCCTTGATGTCTTTGCTGAAATATCCAAAAGACAACAAACTTAAACCACCAAAATACCACTCACCCATAATGTCAAAGTTAGTTGATAGGGATGCTTTCAAATCAGGATTTCCTAGTGCCAATTCTTGATCGTCAGAGTTGGAATATTCGTAGGGAACTAGATCATAATAAGATGGTCTGGCAATGGATTGAGTAAAGGCAAAATTGAAATTTAATTCATCATTAACATCCCATTGCAGGGTTAAATTAGGAAGAATATTATAATAATCATTTCCTCCACTAACAGAGCCAATATCTGAGGGAAGTTCATCTTCCTCTTCATCAAATACTTGTCCAGTATAATTTATTGATGTAGATTCAAATCTTGCACCCGCAATTAAAGTTACATCATCACCCAGCTTATCAACTATCATGGCATAAAAAGCTGCAATTTGTTCTTCAGCATCATAGTTTCCTCCAGCAAATTCGTCCATAACATACGAATCAAAATTCGGATCTTCAGGACCGGATAGTGATAACAATCCTAAAGTGTTTGCGGTTACAAAATATCCACTTTGATAAATATCTCCAGCTAAATAATCAGGAATAGAAGCGTCAAAATAGCTTACGCCATCCATATTGGAAAGATCATTATCGTATTCATACCAAATATCATCTCTCATCTTGGTCTTATCCTTGAATTTAAACCCTATTTTCCAAACATCATTGTCACTATATGGTTTTTCCAAATTAATAGAAAAAGAAGTGTTTGTCTCATCAGTAGTTTTAAATGCCTGCTCTGTTTTTCTATATCGGTAATCACTTGGATTGTTCCATGCATCACCAGTCCAAGCAAAATATGGTCTTTCAGGATTTGAAATATTGAGAGATGAAAAGGGAACATCACGCTGCTCGTATCTCACATACCTCTCGTCAGGTCTGTCTTCGCTAGCCTCTGAATAACTAACTTTCCAGTCTAATTTTAAATCACCCAAAAGATGATCACCACCAATAGAATATTTTTGAGTTCTTTGATCCTCAAGTCGAGTACCTTTATTGTTGCTATCAGAAATACCACCTTTGGTTTGTTTTCTAATTCTAGCTGTCATGTCCTCCATATCAATCGATCCAACTCTTAGTCTAAATCTATTTTCCCAATCGTCTCTATGGTTGTAAATAGTTTTTAAGAATAATTGGTTGTTATCATCAATGTTATAATCTAAGTTTAAACTTAGACTTCTTCTTGTTCTTTTTACATCATATCTTCTAATGTCCATTTCTCCGATAGCACCGTCCTCTGCCCAATCAGCTGGATCATTCCATTCAAATTCAATATTGTCTGAACCATAATCTTTTGTTTGGACAGTACCTGCCAATGTGTAGCTAAATTTATCAGAAACTTCATTTCCTACAACAAATGAAAAGTTTGAGTTAAAACCATTCTCCCTAACAGGTTGCCCACCACCAGCAAGTGTTGCTGAAGCTCTAAAACCGCTCGGGTTGGATCTTGTAATTAAATTCACAGAACCTCCTATTGCGTCAGCTTCCATGTCAGGAGTTAGCGTCTTATTTACCTCAATGGATTGAATCATGGCAGAAGGTATTAGATCCAACTGTACGTTTCTATTATCCCCCTCGGCAGAAGGAATTCTATCGCCATTTAGTGTTACAGAATTTTGACTTGGGCCAAGACCTCTCATTACAATATTTCTAGCTTCACCCTGGTCTCCTTGCATACTTACTCCTGCAATTCTTTTAATTACATCCCCAACATTATCATCAGGAAATTTTCCAATTTGATCAGCAGAAACAACATTGGTCACATTAAGGTCAGATTTTTGTTTATTCAATCCTTTGATGATTCCACTCTGAAAACCAGAGACGACGACCTCAGCCAATTCGCTGACGGCAGTTTCTAAGGTAAAGTCTAATTTCGAAGTAACTCCTGAATCAACACTAACTGATTCTTCAACTGTTTCAAAGCCGATGTAAGACACTTTAATTGTTTGATCTCCTTCAATCCCAACAATTGTATAAAACCCATCGAAGTCTGTAACCACGGCTTTGCCTGAGGGAGAGGCCTGAATTGTTGCACCAGGCAGTGCAAAACCATTGGAGTCAAGTACACGACCTTTCAAAGTGGATACTTGAGTAAATGAATAACTTGTAAATAGTAAAGCTAAGACAAATAAGAGATAATTTTTCATAATTTATTGATCATATATTTTATATGACCACTAAATTATTTTAATAGTTGATTTCTAAAGTTAAGTTAAGGTTAAGAATAATATGAAATACAAACACCTAATTCGTTCTCAAAACAATTGAATTTTCTGCCTTATCCCACTCGAAATGATTTTGAATTTTATTATTTTTAAAATTAACCTCAATAAATTTATCTTTCGTCCAAAAAAACCACTTACCTTGTTTTTTACCCCGAAGAAATTCACCCACAACTGATAAGTTGCCATTAACATCATAAGATTCCCATCTTCCGTGTAGTTTGTTATTTTTTAAGGATCCTATTTGATAAATATTACCATTATCATGATAGAGTTTTATTTCTGTGATTTGAGAAGATTTGCTTTGTAACTCATTTAAATTGATATTTTCCGACTCTAGTTCTACTTGTGAATACATAGAAAAGGAAAAAAAACTGAGTGCTAATAATATATATTTTTTCATAAATTATTTTTTTTAAATATACATATTTGTTTACAATTAATTTACATTAAATTAACTTTAACTTAACAATAACTCTATAAATACCTCAAAATCAATTATTTATTGTATATATTATTTTTAATAATAATAACTTTTTCTAGATAACATTAGCTTAACACTTAGTTAAAATTAAGTTGATATTAAGTTGATGTTGCGATAATATGACTTGCCCATATTTGTTTCAATCAATTAAATAAACAATAATGAAAATTTTCAAATTAAATTTATTATTACTCGCTTCAATGTTTTTATTTGTTGCTTGTAGTGACGATGACGACTCCACTGCAGATGTAGTTGATCCAGATCAATACGTTCTTAGTGGAGTGTACACAAGTGATATTAGCTTAGACGCAAATCACATATGGACAATTCGTGGAAGAGTTTATGTGTCTAGTGGAGCCACAATGACAATTCCAGCTGGAACAATCCTTAAAGCTGAGGGTGGGACAGGAACAAATGCTTCTTTTCTTTGCGTTGCACAGGGAGGTAAGCTAATAGCCAATGGTACTGCTTCTGCACCAATTATAATGACATCAGTTGCTGATGATATTCAACCTGGTCAATTGGTTGGATCCAACCTTACATTACAACAAGGTCTTTGGGGAGGTTTAATTGTACTTGGTAGAGCCCCAATATCTGTAAGTGGAGGAGCAACTGCACAAATTGAAGGCATACCTGCTTCAGATACAAATGGACTTTATGGTGGATCTGATGCTTCAGATAATTCTGGTATTTACAATTACATTTCCGTCAGACATGGTGGAACATCAATTGGTGAAGGAAACGAAATCAATGGTGTAACATTTGGCGGTGTAGGAACAGGAACACAAGTTAGCAACATTGAAGTTGTCGCTAATGTTGACGATGGTATCGAATTTTTTGGAGGAACAGTAAATGCTTCAAATTTATTAGTTTGGGCGCAGGGTGATGATGGTCTAGACATTGATCAATCATATTCAGGTACAGTTTCAAATTCAATGGTAATTCTCGGTTCTAACAGTGATCATGCTTTAGAAATTGATGGACCAGAAGGTACAATGGAAGATACTTACACGCTTAACAACATTACTTTGGTTGGAGCTGATGGTGTTGTTGGAGATTACGCCGATTTCAGATCATATGCAATGGGCGCAAACAACAACATATATGCATTTAATTTTCCTGCTGGAAATGATTTTGAACTAGACTACAGAAGAGATGTTCAGGCACACTTTTTGTCTGGCGAGCTAAGCTTTTCAAACATCCAAGTAGTTGTTCCCTCAGGTGATTCATTAACTGGCGGTCAAATCTTTAATGACACGACAAGAGAAGGTGGATCCGAAACTGGTACACCTACACCAAATGCAGATTTTAATGATGGAAAAAATCCTGGTGGATCAAGCTTTGCTAGTTCTGTTGCAGCAGGTTCACAAACAGTTGGTGCTGATGCTTCAGTATTCTCATGGACCTTGGCAGCAGCCAGAGGTGCAACTGGATTATAAAAATATGAGTTTAGTTAAATAATTATTATTATTAGTTGTAGAAAAACCCACTCCAGTGAGTGGGTTTTTTTTTAACCATTTCTTAACAAGACATTCATAATGAACTTTGATATTTGTTAAAACAATAAACTACCATGAAGCGATACACAATTCTTGCACTAATTGCATTTTTTATTTCTTATTTGTCCTATTCACAAGGTGGGGTTGTACGAGGTTCAATCACAGATGCTGATTTCCAAGACCCTATTCCTTTTGCCAATATTCTTGTTAAAGAAACCGGGACGGGAACAACATCAGATTTTGATGGGAATTTTGAGATTTTTTTAGATGAAGGAATATACACTCTTCAATTTAGTTACCTGGGTTATAAAACCATTGAAATTAGAGAAGTAGAAATTAATAGTTTAAACCCAAAAGAGGTGAATGTCATTATGGAAGTTTTAGCGGAAGGGTTGGATGAGGTTGTTGTTACTGTCAGTGCTAGAAAAAATACCGAATCCGCCGTTTTATCATTTCAAAAAAAATCTGCTAGTCTCGTTGATGGTCTTTCCTCTCAGAGAATAAAAAGTACAGGTGCATCCGATATCGCATCTGCAGTTAAATCTGTTCCTGGAGTTTCAGTACAAGGTGGAAAGTATGTTTACGTTAGAGGTTTGGGAGATCGTTATACCAAATCTATTTTAAATGGAATTGATATTCCAGGGCTTGATCCGGATAGAAATACAGTACAAATGGATTTATTTCCCACAAATATTTTAGATAATGTTATCGTTATAAAATCTTCTACTGCTGAAATGCCAGCCGATTTTACTGGGGGTATTGTTGACGTAGTAACAAAAGAATTTCCTACAAGTAAACAATTGTCAATTTCCATTGGAACAGCTTACAATCCTGACATGCATTATAAAAATGATTACCTTGGATATTCTGGTGGAAGTACAGATTTCCTTGGATTTGATGATGGCACTAGGTCTCTTCCGGTTCATCCAAAAAAGAACTATACTTTTTTAGAAGTTTTTAATCAGCCGATTCAAACCGAGATTACCAACAAATACTCTTCCAATCTATCTGCTTTACGTCAATCGAGTTTGGGTGATTATAGTTTTTCAATTTCTGGTGGTAATCAAAAAAATGTTGGAAAAGATGGTGAAAATAAAATAGGTTATTTTGGTTCTGTTTCATACAAGAACGAAACGGAATATTACGAAAATGTTCAAAACAATAATTATTTCAAGCCCCCTAACTCAAGTATTTTTGAACTGGATCCTTCAAATACTCAGAACGGTGATCTAGGCATTAATAATATTATTTTAAGCGGAATGGGTGGTGTTTCTTATAAGACTAATAATTCAAAATTAAAGTTAAATCTACTGCACATTCAAAACGGAGAATCTTCGGCAGGTAGTTTTTTTCAATCAAGATTTGATACTGATTTTATTAATTTGAAGAAAGATAATTTAGAGTATACTGAAAGGGCAATTTCAAATCTTTTATTTTCTGGAACTCACAGCTTAGATAATGGAGATTGGAAAATTGAATGGAAGTTATCACCAACAAGATCATCGATACAAGACAAGGATGCAAGAACCACATCTTTTCAATTAACTGATGATGGAGGATATAGAGTTCCAACGAACACGCGACCAACAAGAATCTGGCGTGATTTAAATGAAATTAATGTTGTTTCTAAAATAGATATTACCAATAAACTATCATTATTNGGTAACGACGCTCTTTTTAAGTTTGGTTTATTTGGTTCTTATAAGCAAAGAGATTATGACATATACAGTACACAGATTACGGTTAATTCTGGGGTCACAGGCAATGCTGATGAATTACTTTTTCCTGAAAATATTTGGTCCCTTACTAACACAAATGGAAATCATATTGATTTGACATATAACCTTATCCAACAAGGCAAATCTTTTGATGCAAGTCAAAATAATTATGCAGGGTACAGTTCACTTGAATTTAAAATAAGTCCAAGTTTTAGATCAATCATAGGGCTCAGAGCTGAAAATTATTTTACAATTTACACAGGTCAGGATAGCTCTGGGTTTCAAAACTTAGTTGATGAAAAAGTAATTGATAAGTTTGATGTTTTTCCTTCTGCAAATTTCATTTTTGCTATCACAGAGAACAGCAATTATAGATTATCTTATTCAAAGACAACTGCTAGACCCTCTTTTAAAGAAGCTTCTATTGCAGAAATTTTTGATCCACTTTCAAACATAACTTTCATTGGAAATTTAAATTTAAAACCCACTTATATTGATAATATAGATTTAAGATTTGAAAATTTTGGAGAAGGAAATGAATTGTTTGCAATAAGTGCTTTTTATAAAGTATTTAAAGACCCTATTGAACTTAGTTATTATGAGCAGGCTCGGGAAACATTTCAACCAAGAAATCTAGGTGAAGCGAAAGTCTATGGGCTTGAAATTGAATTTAGAAAAAATTTGAACAATTTTTTTAATGCGAATATTAATGCTTCGTTGATTGAATCCAAACAAACTTATGGGCAAGTTGAAACGAACTTAAGAACACTTGCACTCAGAGATGGTGAAACGCTTACAGGTTCAAGACAACTTCAGGGTCAATCACCATATTTGATTAACGCTAGTTTAGATTTCAACAATCAAAATGGAACAAGAGCCGGCCTGTACTTTAACATGCAAGGTAAAACTTTGGAGGTCGTTGGTGCTGGTTATAATCCTGATATATATACTCATCCATTTGAAAGTTTGAACTTCACTTTTTCAAAAAGCTTTGGTCAAGAGAGTAAAAAATCAATTAATTTAAAAGTTGAAAATATACTGGGCAGCAAAAGAGAGAGTTTTGCAGAGTCATTCAGATCAATTGATCAAATTTATACATTTAGAGACCCAGGAGTAAAATTTTCATTGGGCTACTCTATTAACCTGTAATTATTTTTAACTTAGTTCTTTTAATGTCGGATTTTTACTTAATTCTTGTCGTAATATTAGGTCTTCTCGCGATTGCTGACTTAGTGGTTGGTGTCAGTAACGATGCTGTTAATTTTTTAAACTCAGCAATTGGGTCAAAAGTTGTCTCATTCAAAACTCTCATGGTAATTGCATCATTAGGAGTTGCTTTTGGAGCAATATCATCAAGTGGGATGATGGAAGTTGCAAGGAAAGGAATTTTTAATCCAGAAATGTTCGTTTTTTCGGAGATCATGATAATTTTTATGGCAGTAATGATTACTGACATATTATTATTGGATGTTTTTAATTCTTATGGACTTCCTACTTCCACAACAGTCTCAATAGTTTTTGAATTACTTGGTGCTGCTGTTGTTATTTCATTAATTAAATTATCAGCTTTGGATTTAAGCTTTGTAGAACTAAGTGATTATATCAATACATCAAAAGCAACTCAAATTATTTTTGGGATTTTCTTCTCTGTTATAGTTGCTTTTTCAATAGGTGCGCTAATACAATTTATATCAAGAATTATTTTATCGTTCAAATTTGAGGAAAAAGCAAAATGGATGGGTTCTCTGTTTGGTGGAATTGCGTTGACATCCATATTTTATTTTATTGTTATCAAAGGTCTTAAAGGTACACCATACTCTGAGAATCAATATGATATTTTAGGTGGCTTATCCATCTCCAACTTCATTGATATTAACCTGACCATGATTGTCTTATTATCGCTGCTAATTTTAACAATTCTATCCTATTTATTCAACTCTGTTTTTAAATTAAATATTTATACACTAATTATTTGTGTTGGAACCTTTGCACTCGCATTAGCATTTGCAGGAAATGATTTGGTAAATTTCATAGGTGTTCCGATTGCTGGTTATGAATCCTTCTTAGCTTGGTCTGCAAGTGGAGTCTCAGCTGAGAGTTTTACAATGGAAATTTTAAGCGAAAAAGTTTCTGCTCCAACATTTATATTATTAGGTGCAGGAATAATCATGGTACTTACTTTATGGACGTCATCAAAAGCAAAATCTGTAATTAAAACATCTATTGATCTTTCAAGGCAAGAGGAAACAATTGAAAGATTTGAACCAAATTTTCTTTCAAGGTTTCTTGTTAGAGCTGGATCAGCATTTGTAGAAAATTTTTCAAAAATAACACCAAAACCAATACTTGATTTTGTAGATAGTCAATACATAAAACCTAAAATCAATACACTAATACTTAGAAAAGACAGACCAGCTTTTGATAAAATAAGAGCTTCAGTGAATTTAGTAGTTGCAGCAATTTTAATCTCTGTTGCAACATCATATAAACTTCCACTATCTACAACATATGTAACATTCATGGTAGCAATGGGAACTTCCCTAGCAGATAAAGCATGGGGAAGTGAGAGCGCTGTTTACAGAGTTGCAGGAGTTATAAATGTAATCGGTGGATGGTTAATGACAGCTCTAATCGCCTTCACTGCTTCTGGAATAATCGTATCCATGCTCTACTACTTTGAAGAAGTTGGACTAATCGTATTGGTAATTTTAGTGGGGTACGTCTTAACTAAGAATTATTTTTTACATAAAGAAAGAAGAATAAAAGAAATTGAGGAAGAAGAACTTGAAATGATTGAAAGCAAATCTATCAAAGGAGTAATCTTTGAAAGCTCAAAAAATATCACAAAATTTTCAAAAAGGGTAAATAAACTATTTCAGAAAACATTTGAAGGTCTAGCTTCAAAAGATATTTCAACACTTAAAGAAAATCAAACAACAGTATCAAAACTAGACAAAGATGTTGACCTGATTGCAAACAATGTATTCTACTTTATTAAAAATTTAGATGAAGCGTCTAAAGAATCAGCATCTGATTTTCATATGAAAATTCTAGGTGGGCTGGAAAATATTACCTTATCTATGCAGACAATTTCTAAGTCCATATATAAACACTTTAACAACAATCATAGAGGACTTACGTACAATCAGTTGAGAGAGTTAAAAGAATTGGAAGATGATATGAATAATTTTTTTGGAAAAATAGTTCAAACATTTGAAAAGCAAGAATATGAGGAAATTAAAAGTATTTTCTCAATAAAAGAATCCTTAGTAAAATCATTGAATAAAAAAATTAAATCACAAGTGTCAAGAACCAAGGACAAAGATTCAGGTCCTAGAAACACACGATTATACTTTGAGTTTTTAAATAAGACCCAAAACATAGTAAGTGAGTACTTAAAAATTTTGGAATTGTACTCAGAAAAATACGACAAGAAAATAGAGGAGTAATAATTCATTAATCTCAGACTGTGAAAAAAGTATTGGTGTTATGTACTGGAAATTCTTGCAGAAGTCAAATGGCAGAGGGATACTTGAAAGCGTTTCTAAATGGTGAGGCAGAGGTTCATAGTGCGGGTGTAGAAAACCATGCTATTAACGAAAACGCAATAAAAATTATGAGAAGTGATGGTGTTGATATTTCTAAAAACACAAGCAACCATGTATCGGAATATGAACACATTAATTTTGATTTTATTATAACCGTTTGTGATCATGCACACGAAACATGTCCTAATTTTTTTTCAAATAGGGCTGTAAGAATTCATAAAAATTTCTTTGATCCATCAAAAATTGAGGATGAAGAAAAATTAATTTTTGGTTTTGAAAAGTGCAGAAATGAAATCAAAAAGTTTTGCCAGGAATTTTGCGCAACATATTTTTAAATTTTTTAAAAAAAGAGAATTTTATTTTTTTGAATAAATTGGATAAACAAAAAAATAATTGTTTACTAGTCATAAAAATGTATATTTCAATTTATTTTCAGATTTTACAAACATTTGAACATTTACTGCGTTAAATTGTCATTAAATATGTGAATTATTACGTACATTACAATAATTTTTTGTAAAAAAACGTATGTTGAAAACTTTGTTGAAAAAGTTACCAAGCCCCCTTTTGAAGCAGGTAAAATAAGTTGGAACTTCACTTGTGGTAAAAATTTAGAACTTACCGTTTGCCTTTAAATTATTATTATACATTATGGAGATAGAATATATTATCAAGAGAGACTTCAGCACCAAACCTTTCAGCTTGGACAAGATTACTGGGGCAATCCATAAAGCCATGAATGCAGTTGGAAATGGGAGTGAGCAAAATGCACAGGATGTTGCCCTGTCAGTTTATCAAAAGTTAGTCGGCAGAAAAAATAATGACCAAACCTATGTTCCAACAATCGAAGAGGTGCAAGACATTGTTGAGAATGAATTAATGGATAGCAAATTTAAGGAGGTTGCAAAAGCATATATTCTTTACAGAAATAAAAGGACTCAACAAAGACAAACTGACATTTTCGAAAAACGAATCAATTTAAAGCCCTATGAGTACCCGCACTTGTATGAATACGTTCCTGCAATCAGACACTCGTACTGGATTCATTCTGAGTTTAATTTCACTAGCGACATACAGGACTTTAAAATCCAACTCACGGACTCTGAACGCAGCGCAATAAAAAATACCATGCTAGCAATCTCTCAAATAGAGGTTGCTGTAAAGTCATTTTGGGGGGACATATACCACAGAATTCCCAAACCAGAAATTGGCTCAGTAGGATCAACTTTTGCGGAAAGTGAAGTCCGACATGCTGATGCCTACTCACACTTGCTTGAAATACTTGGACTGAACTCTGAATTTAAGGAACTCAAGAAAAAACCTGCCATCATGAAAAGAGTGCGCTACTTAGAAACAGCCCTCAAAAACTCGAAAAGCGATGACAACAGGGAGTACGCGGAATCAATCCTTCTGTTTTCTTTATTTATTGAGCATGTTTCCCTATTCTCTCAGTTTTTAATCATAATGGCATTCAACAAACACAAAAATATGCTGAAAGGAATTTCAAATGTTGTTGAAGCAACATCCAAGGAGGAGCAAATCCACGGAGACTTTGGAATTGACTTAATTAAAATCCTGCAAAAAGAAAATCCAGAATGGTTCACAAAAAATTATCACGAAAGCATACAACAAATGTGCAAAGATGCTTTTGAAGCAGAGAGTGAAGTTGTTGACTGGATCTTCGAGAATGGTGAATTAGATTTTTTACCAAAAGCCGTTGTCAACGAATTCCTAAAAAACAGATTCAATAACTCCTTAGAGAGCATTGGCATCGAAAAAGTATTTGATGTTGATCAAGATTTGGTCTCAGAAACAGAATGGTTTGATGATGAAATCATAGGAACCAAACATGGTGACTTTTTTGTTAAGAGATCGATAAATTACAGCAAAAAAACACAAAGTATAACAAGCGACGACCTATTCTAAAGTATGCAAACTGACAACCTAACAACCGAAAAAACATTTGCTTGGCTTAACGAAAATAGCAGAAAGTTTCTTGCTGCCGGGTATTTGGGTGAAGGTTTGACAGCAGAAAAGCGCATTGCTAACATTGCCAAAAGAGCAGAGGAGATACTCCAAATGCCAGGATATGCTGAAAAATTTTATCACTATATGTCAGAGGGCTACTATTCTTTAGCCTCACCTGTTTGGTCAAACTTTGGCAAGGAGCGAGGGCTACCAATAAGTTGCTTTGGCTCCCACATAGACGATGACATTGGAAATATTTTATATTCTCAATCAGAAGTTGGTATGATGTCCAAATTGGGTGGAGGAACATCTGGTTACTTTGGAAAGATCAGACATCGTGGCGCTGAAATAAAAGATAACGGACAAGCATCAGGAGCTGTCCATGTTATGAGACTATTCGAATCCATGGTTGATGTTGTCAGTCAAGGATCTGTCAGAAGAGGTCGTTTTTCTCCATATCTTCCAATTGATCATCCAGACATTATGGAATTCCTAGAAATAGGAACCGAAGGAAACCCAATACAAGAACTAACACACGGAGTCACAGTAACTAATGATTGGATGCAAGAAATGATTGACGGGGACAATGATAAAAGGACTGTTTGGGCTAAGGTATTGCAAAGCCGTGGAGAAATGGGCTATCCATATATTTTCTTCACAGACAACGCAAACAACAATGCAGCAGATGTATACAAGGATAAGAAGTTGCCTATTTATGCAAGCAATTTATGTACAGAAATTATGCTACCCTCAGATCACAAGTGGTCTTTTGTTTGTGTTTTGTCAAGCATCAATGTATTGCATTACGATAAGTGGAAGGATACAGATGCTGTTGAAACAATGATCTATTTTCTCGATGCAGTAATAACAGAATTCCTTGAAAAACTTGAGAGATACAAAAACTCCAAAAACTTAGATGATCAACAAACTTTCCTTTTTATGGAAAGAGCATATAATTTTTCCAAGGACAACCGTGCACTTGGAATGGGAGCTTTGGGATGGCATTCATTGCTGCAGTCTAAAATGTTACCCTTTGACAGCCAAGAAGCGTACAATTTAAATAGTGAGGTTTTTAAGCTGATCCAAAAACGCTCAAACATAGCATCAAAATACCTAGCAGAAAAATTTGGGGAACCAGAATTACTTAAGGGCTACGGAAGAAGGAATACGACTCTCAATGCAATAGCACCAACTACGTCATCTGCCTTTATTTTGGGTCAAGTATCTCAAGGTATAGAACCAATATGGTCAAACATTTATGTTAAGGATATTGCAAAAATTAAAACAACGATCAAAAATCCTTTTTTAGTAAAACTTCTCGAAGACAAAGGCATGAACACACCCGAAGTATGGAAAGAAATTAGAGACATGGATGGCTCTGTCCAAGGCTTAGATTTCTTGTCTGAAAATGAAAAAGAAGTCTTTAAAACATACCCAGAGATTGATCAATTATCAATTATATATCAAGCAGCCAATAGACAAAACTATATAGATCAGGGCCAATCACTCAACATAATTATTCATCCAGATACTCCAACCAAAGAAGTCAACAAAATTCATGTCACAGCATGGAAATTAGGACTTAAGTCTTTGTACTATCAGCACAGTATGAATGCAGCACAAAAGTTCAAACAGAAAAAGGAGTGTGAAAGCTGTGAAGGTTAATTTGTCTAAAGTTTATCAATCTACATAACATCACCAATTTCAATGATTAAATATTTAATACTATCCTTATGTCTAATTGTGCTTGGTATTAATATTTTTTATTATGACTTTAATTATGCATTGCTTTCAGCGGAAAATAGGATTTCATTGATCGGAATGCTAGCAACATCTTGTGCTGCGCTATTAATCATAATCTTTATACTATCCGAAAAAGTTGGTAAAATCAATAAGGATTAGCGATTTGAACTACCTCAACACCAGCATCTTTTAAAAAATCAATTCCTGTGGTGTCCTTATACTGGTCTATATAAACCACTCTCACAATACCAGCTTGATAAATCAGTTTACTACAATCCTTACACGGTGAAAGAGTAACATATAATGTTGCTCCTGAGCATGATTGTGTTGAAGAAGCAACTTTCATTATTGCATTTGCCTCTGCATGAAGCACATACCACTTGGTGTAGTTTTCTTCATCCTCACATATATTTTCCATACCTGTCGGAGTACCGTTATATCCATCCGAAATTATCATTCTATCTTTGACTATCAAAGCCCCGACTTTTCTTCTTTCGCAATAGGACAGGTTGCCCCACTCCCTAGCCATTTTTAAATATGCTTTGTCGTATTTGTTCTCCTTACTTTTCACCTAAAAAAATATTAGTATAGTTAGTAAACAAATTAGAATTGACATAATTTTTATGAAGTTTTTTGAGAAAAAGTTACTTCTTGAATTTAATATTGTTGAAAGCAGTAATACAAAAAACACAATGATGATTTGAGCAATCTCAACCCCAATTGTGAAACCTATTAGTGGAATAAATTCAATTTTATCAGAAAAAGTAATTTGATCATAGAAACCTGCGAAACCAAATCCGTGAATTAAACCAAACAATAACGACACTAAGTAACTTAATGATGATTTTTTCACTTGAACTTTTAGGATCAAATTACTCACTGCTGAAAATAGAATCGTTGCTGGAATTAAAAACTCAATAATATTCAAGTCGGGATTGTATATNCCGTAGGTTGAGATAAANAAGGAAAATGTGTGACCAATTGTGAAAAAAGTGACAATCCAAAATAAACTATAATATCTTTTGAATGTATAAGGAAGTGTAATTGAGCATAGAAATAGCAAATGATCATAAGCATTAATGTCTAAAATGTGATTAATACCAACTTTTAAATAAAACAAAAATGTATCCATTATTTTATTGCTCTTTCTTTTTTAATTTTCTCGTAAGCATCTTGAATTTTCTGAAACTTTTCTTTAGCAATTTTTTTATAGCTATCATCTAAGTTCTGAATTTTATCAGGATGGTGAATTTTAACCAATCTTCTGTATGAAGTTTTAATTTGTTCATTAGTTGCATCACTACTAACCTCCAATATTTTGTAAGCTGAACCAATCTGGTCAACAAACATTGCTTTGATACTATCAAAGTCAGCCAAAGATATTTTAAACAAATTAGAAAATTCCTTTAGCTTTAACAATTCATTATTGGATACCATTCCGTCCGCTTTAGCTACTGAAAACAGAAAGTGAATTAATTGAAGTCGTGTTTCATAATTTGATCTTAAAAGGAAAAAACGACATATCTCCGCTGATGAAATTTTCTGTTTGTTAATATTTTCATTGAAAATTTTAAAAATGTTGTTGGCTCTGTTTTTTCCAAAAACTGATACGAAATATTTTCTGACATAGTCCAATTCATTCTGCGAAACCTCTCCATCTGATTTAATTAAAATGGCAGCTAAACCAAGTAAATTCAATTCAAATTTTCCTGAACTAGCCGATAAGTTTTTACTTGAGAAAGTAAAGTTCTTTTCAATAAAAAGACCCACAAAATAGCCTATGAAAAGACCCAGCCAGCTCTTCATAATAAACATTCCAATTAATGCTCCAATAAATCTCATAAAATTAAAATCAAATTTACAAATGTGGTATATATCTTGTTTAGTATATTTGAAAAAATATGTATCCACCAGAAATTGTAAATCCAATGAAGTCAGAGCTAACCTCAAAAGGTTTTGTTCAATTGAGTTCAGATGATGATATTGAGAACTTGGTTAAGAAAGGCACCACCCTTATAGTTATAAATTCAATTTGTGGTTGTGCTGCAGCAAACGCCAGACCCGGTGTTATAAAGTCACTGGAAAATGGAAAGAAACCAGATCAGCTATTAACATCATTTGCAGGTGTAGATAAGGTTGCCACAAATAATGCCAGAGAGCTGATGTTTCCTTTCCCACCATCCTCACCTTGTATGGCAATTTTTAAAGACGGTGAAATCGTTCACATGCTCGAAAGACACCATATCGAGGGCAGAAATGCAGACATTATTTCAGAAAATCTTAAAGAGGCTTATAACGAATACTGCTAATCTTTTTTACTAATTTTTGGAAAAGAAACTCTAAAATTTGTTTTTCCCTTTTTAGATGTAAACGTAATTTTACCAGAGTGGGCAGTCACAAGATTATTAATTATGCTAAGCCCTAATCCCATTCCTTTGGATTTTGTTGTAAAACGGGGCTCAAAAATCTTTGCTTTTAAATTTGATGGTATACCCTCCCCATTATCAGATACATCAATAATGGCATTTTTATCATTCTGGTATACAGAAACTTTAATCAAGGGTGTTTCTACGGATTTTGTTGCTTGGATAGAGTTTTTCACAAGATTTGTTATGATTCTAATCAAACTTGTTCTATCGATTATAACCTCTATAACCTCGTCTTTAGTTTCGTAAAGAATATTTTTATCATTAAATATGTCAAGAGCTAACTTAATGGTTTTAATCAAATCTATTTTTTCATTTTTTTGAGTAGGTAAATCAGCAAAATTTGAAAAGGCGGTTGAAATAGAACTTAATACATCAATTTGTTGAATAATTGTTTTACTAAACTCATTCACCTTACTTGATACTTTTGGATCATTAGGATCAAATTTTAATTTAAAATTTTGAACGCTTAGCTTCATTGGAGTTAATGGATTTTTTATTTCATGAGCAACCTGTTTGGCCATTTCTCTCCATGCTAACTCTCTCTGTGATTTTGATAATTTTTTGACATTATTATCTATTTGGGTAACCATATTGTTATATGAATTAACCAACGAATACATTTCTTTACTATTAACATTAAGGTCAATTTTTTTATTTATTTTATCGAGTCTCATTTGCTTCATCTTAAAAATCAAAGCAGAAATGGGGTTAGTAATATAGCTTGAGACCAAGTAGGATATCATGATAGCCAAAACAAAAAGCAAAAAATAAACCTGAACCAAATTCAAGATATAGGAATTAATCTCGTAAGTATTTAGTCTGTCGTCATCAATGTACGGGAAATTTAGAATCCAAATTGGTTTTTCATTAATATTAAAAATATATGAGAATGAAGATCTTAATAGGGTTTCGTCACCGCTTTTTGTAATCACAATCTTTGAATCTTCACTTGTTTCCAAATCACTTAAAACTTGATTTGATAATGACTCTGTTTCTTCATCACTAACAGTCGATCCAATTAGGGAGCCATCGATATCGTATAATGTAAAGTTTATATTTTGAATTTCTGAAATCTTAATAATTTCATTTGTTAAGATTGAATCAAGAACTGTATTGATGCTAATATTTTGTTCTGGTCTCTGGTTAAATAAAAAGGATAATTGATTGTCCTCTATTAATGATCTTTCCTCCAATAAACTCCTAAGTGCTCTTTGGATTTGGGCTTCTTTTCTTTCCAACCTCAAACCATGGTAATAATCGGAACTTTCCCGAATTTGATAGTTTGTCACAATACCCGTCAATAGAAAAGAAATCAAAACAAGAAAAATCATAGACAGAAAAATTCTTGTTCTCAAAAACAACTTTGGTGGTTTCATTAATTTTTTATTCAAATTTACAAGAAACAATAATTGTTCCTTTCTATTATTTTATTTTTGATACTTTGATTAAGATTCTATACTTTAATATCTCTTAAAATGAGTAAAAAACCAATTGTAGAGGTAAAAAATTTAAAAATATTTTCAAATACTAATTATTTGATTCGTGACTTATCATTCAAAGTCATGCCAAATGAAATTTTAGGAATTATTGGGGAGTCTGGGAGTGGAAAATCACTAACTGCACTCTCCTTGATTGATTTAATCAAATACAAAGGTTTGAAACAAAAAGGAAAAATTGTGTTCAATCCTTACTTAATTGAAACAGAAAAGGGAGAAAATTCCAAAGCAAAAAAAAGTGAAATTGCAATTATTTTTCAAGATCCAGCAAGTTACTTAAATCCATCTATGAAATGTGGGGCTCAGATCATGGAGTCTATTGTTGGTAATAAAGATAAATTGGAAGAAGCCCTGAATCTACTCAGAAAGGTTATGATAGATGATCCAGAAAAATCTTTAAACAAATATCCTCACGAACTAAGTGGGGGTCAGCAGCAAAGAGTCATGATTGCAATGGCATTAGCAAAAAAGCCAAAAATTTTAATAGCTGATGAGGCTACATCTTCACTAGACACAATTATAAAAAAAGAGATTATTAACCTTATAGTTAAAATAAAATCTGAACTTAACTCAAGCCTAATAATTGTAACACATAATCTAAATCTTATAAAAAATATTTCTGAAAGAATAATGGTTATAAAAAACGGGGAGATTTGTGAAGCTGGTTCAACAAAATCATTCTTCAAGAATCCAAAAACTGACTATGGTAAAAATTTGATAAGTAGTTCTAAAATAAAATTTCCAAGTTCTAAAAGTAAAAAAAATAAAGAAATTCTGTGCTGTGAAAATATTCATTTAGAATTGGGTTCAAGCAAAATTTTAAATGAAATTAATTTTATTTTAAATGAAAGGGAGTCGATTGGAATTATTGGAGAGTCTGGCTCTGGTAAAAGCTCAATTTCCAAATGTATAATCGGTTATTATGATAATTACATTGGTTTAATAAAATATAAGGGTGTAAACATAAAAAGCTATGGTAGGAAATTTCTTAGTAAGGAAATTCAGTTAATTTTTCAGGATCCCTATTCATCGCTCGATCCTAAAATTAAAGTTATCAGTCATATTCAACAAATTTTAAAATTTCATTTTAATCACTCAAATATTGAGTCAATGAGTTTAGCAAAAGAATATTTATCAATGGTAAAATTAGATGAAAGTTTATTAAATAAGTTTCCAAGACAACTCTCGGGTGGTGAGAGACAAAGAGTAGTGATAGCCGCTGCAATATCACTAAGACCCAAAATTTTAATTTGTGATGAGTGTGTTTCAGCCCTTGATAATTCAACGAGATTTTCAATTTTGGAATTACTAGTTGAGTTGAAAAAAAATCTAAATTTTTCAATGATTTTTATTTCACATAATTTATCTGTTGTGAAATCAATATGTGATAAAATTATTGTTCTTAAAAGTGGTAGGATTATTGAAAATAAGTTGCAATCAGATCTATTTAAATCCAAAAATGAATATGTAAAAAAACTCATTCAATCATCTTTTTAAATGAATTTGCCGTTTTCTCTTGTCGAACCTTTTTTTCATTTTTTATCAATTTTAATCTTAATCTGTCTATGCTTTTTGTCATTGATTAAATACATTAGAAAAAGTGAGTATAGTTTATTTGTTTTTAGGATTACCATTTTCAGCGTAATTTTTTATGGTATTGATTTGATTTTAAATGCAATAAAAAATGAAATGCTATCCACAGCTTTGGTTATTGGATTGATTGCTTCAATTTTGGGCCTAATTACTCACAATGAACAATTAAAGAAAGAGAGAAAATTCTTTAGACTTTTTATTTTTTTTGGCGTTGCACTAATATGTTCTTTGTTTAGTACTACGTAAAAAAAAGAAAAGCATTCACGAATGAATGCTTTTATAATAATTATGAAAAAATTAATAATTAAAATTAACTTATTTTTGAGCCTTGATTTATTAAAAATCTGTTAAAATGAAGAAGAAAAGTATTGGTGTTTTGGGATCCGGGAGCTGGGCAACAGCTCTTGTAAAAATACTTTCAGAAAATACATCAAATATAAACTGGTACATAAGGAATTCAGATGTAATCGAACAGATAAAAACAGATAAAAAGAATCCTAAGTATTTAAGTTATATAGATTTAAATTTAAATAAGCTTAACATATCNTCAGAAATTAATGAAATCATTCATGATAGCGATATAATCATAATTGCTATCCCATCTCCCTTTATTGAATCATCACTGATTTCATCAAAAAAATTGCTTTCAAATAAATTTTTAGTGTCTGCATCAAAAGGAATAATTCCTGAGTCATTTTTGACCATCAGTGAACATTTGAATCAAGAATATAATATTCCAAAGAAAAACTTAGCAATAATTAGTGGTCCAAGCCATGCAGAAGAAGTTGCACAAGAGAAACTCACATATTTGACTGTTGGAACGAAAAACTCAAAACTTGGAAAATATATTTCTGATCTTTTAAAGACAAAATATATTATTTCTACGGTTTCTAATGATATGATCGGTATCGAATACAGTTCAAGTTTAAAAAACATTTATTCAATAATGGTGGGTATTGCACACGGTTTGGGGTACGGAGATAACTTTCTAAGTGTATTAATTAGCCATTGCTCAAAAGAGATGAGTGATTTTATAAAAGATGTTCACAAAACAAATAGAAAAATTAATCAGTCTGCATATCTTGGTGATTTGTTAGTTACTACATACTCATCTTTTAGTAGAAATCGAACATTTGGAAATATGATTGGTAAAGGATATTCCATTAAATCTGCAAAAGCTGAAATGAATATGATCGTTGAAGGTTATTACGCAACTAAAAATGCTTTCATGCTTTCAAAAAAATTATCTACAAAATTTTTAATTATTGATTTCTGCTATAAAATATTATTTGAAAACAAAAGTGCTAGCAGACAAATGAAAGAGCTGTCAAAAAATCTATATTGAGGATTTAAATTGTTGTAAAAATCGAACATCGTTTTCATAAAATGTTCTAATATCCTCAATTTGATACAATAACATTGTAATTCTTTCGATACCCATACCAAATGCATAACCGGAAAACTTTTTGGGATCAATTTTACAATTTTCCAAAACATTTGGGTCAACCATTCCACAGCCTAGAATCTCCAGCCAACCTGTACCTTTTGTAATTCTATGGTCGGCCTCAGAATTTAGACCCCAATAAATATCAAGTTCTGCACTAGGCTCTGTAAAAGGAAAATACGATGGTCTTAGTCTTATTTTACTTTTACCAAATAATTCCTTTGTGAAATGTAATAAGGTTTGCTTTAAATCAACAAATGAAACATTTTCATCAACATACAATCCTTCAATTTGATGAAAAAAACAATGAGATCTTGCTGAAATATCTTCATTTCTATAAACTCTTCCAGGTGAAATAGTTCTAATTGGTGGTTCATTGTTTTCCATATGTCTGATTTGGACTGAGGAAGTATGTGTTCTCAACAAATAATCAGGATCTTTTGAAACATAGAATGTATCTTGCATATCTCTTGCAGGGTGATACTCCGGCAGGTTCAAGGCGGTAAAATTATGCCAATCATCTTCAATCTCGGGACCCTCAGAAATGTCAAATCCAATTTTTGAAAATATTTCTATAATCTTATTTTTCACAATTGATATAGGGTGTCTTGATCCTAGTTTCAAAAAATCAGCTGGCAAGCTGTAATCAATCATACTTTCTTTTTTAGAAAAGGATGATAGTTCAGATTTTGATTTATCAATTATTTGACCAACCTTTATTTTTAATTCATTGATCTTAAAGCCAAACTTTTTTCGTTTATCAGTATCAACATCTTTAAGTTTAGAAAAAAGACCCGGAATAATTCCTTTTTTTGAAATATATTTTATTCTGAATTTCTCTAACTCATCAGAACTTTTGATGGAAATTTTTTTTATATCAGATAAATGATTATCAATTTCTTTTAACATAACTTTGGCTAAAATATTCTAATTAAATTTAATTTTAAAACCGTAAACATAAAATCTTCATTTTGAATATTATTGATATTATAATCATCATTGTTCTACTTTATGCATTTTTAAAAGGATTTTTCAGCGGTTTTATTAATGAAATTTCTTCATTTATAGGTTTTTTAATTGCTGCCTTTGTATCATATAATTTTTCTGAACCACTTTCCAATTTATTGATTGATTTTATTGAAATTGATAAAAAAATTCTCAATATAATTTGCCTGATAATATTGTTTATATTAATAGCACTTTTATTTAAAGTTTTTGGAAAAGGATTAACAAAATTAATCAAGTTTATTTCACTTGGTGTACTGAATAGATTAATGGGAGGAATTTTCAGTGCAGTAAAGTATATTATTGTTTTTACAACAATCGCAATTGTCTATAAAAACTTTGTTCAAATTTATCCTGAATTATTATCAAATGGTTATGTTGAATCCTCAAATTCGTTTCAATTGATGATTAGATTGGGGGAAGCTATTATTAAAAATTTTGATGGTGATTATTTTATTTAATCTTTCTGAATGATGCAGTAGGAACCCATCCTTCACTACCATTTGAGAGTTGAATTAAGGTCCAATCATTTATAGTTTCTTTAACATTTATCTTTAAGCCTTCATGTAATTTAAATATCTCCTCTGATCTTAAGTTAGGTTCGCTTCTAAAGGAAACCTCTTTNTCATATAATATCGCCGGATCACTCTCGACATAATTATTCTTGGAATTGATTGACATAATCAATGTGATTATAAAAATGAAAAGACTAATACATGTATATGTAAAAAACTTTCTTTTTCGATGAGAGGTTTTTGAAATAAAAAATAATATAAAAAAACTGACTAAAAGCAACTGAAAAAATATTGTAAAAAATTGCCAATACTCATAACTAAAAGTTGATAAAATTGAATCAAATAGATCAGTAATTTGGTTTTTAGGTAAGGTTTCAATTTTATCTATTAACATATTTTGAGCATATGCTAAGTTGTTTTTTACACTTTCATTTTCTGGTTCAAGCAATAGTGCTTTTTCATAATAAAAAATAGCATTGGGAGTATCGTTAATTTTATAATATGAATTACCAATATTAAAATATAAATCACTTGAATGCAAACCACTGTCTAGTATTTTGTTGTAAACATCAATTGCGTCAATATATCTACCTTCATTGTAAAGCATATTTGCTTCATCAAAATCGCTATTTTGTGAATAAGAATAGTTAATTAACAATATTAAAAAAAGGAGCCTCATAATTTAAAATTTTGAAGGTTCATAATTATTTCAACTGATTTATTATAATCGTTGGTTGTATCAAATTCTGAGTTTGGTGTAAATTTAAAATATTGACATGTATTAAGTATGTTTATCAAATCATCAGTTGTGTTTTTATCAACTCCAATTTTTGATAATTTTTTATTTATACTTTCAGTAACAAGATCAGTGTTTTTAAAATCAAATTTTGTTATNAGAAAACCCCTAATGCATTTTTCTAATGTCTCATAAAAAAGATCTTTTTCGTTGAGATATTTTTTTGCATTTTCCAAAGATTTAACGGCTAGTTTATCAGCAATTTTATTATTATCAATAGATTTAGATTTTTTAAATAAAATTAATTTTAAAGATAAGACTGAAAATAAAAGAAATAAGAAAATTGAAATTAGTACATATTGAAAATACTGATCAATTATTGACTGTTTTTTTGTTATTTCAAAAAGATTTGTTTCGAGTTCGATAAAATTAAACTGGCCTTTTGAGTTTAAAATATTTTTTGTTGAGTTACTTGAATCATTAGTGTTTGCAGTAATTGATGAAGTTGGACCGTCTAAAATATTAACAACTAATTCTTCACTTAGAATTTTAATATATTTTTTTTCGCGTGGATTAAAGTAAACAAACTGAGTAGATGGTATTGGGTACTTTCCTTGAAATTGTGGAACAATGGTATAGGTATTTGATATTGAACCATTCATTCCAGATAGTCCAACTTTAACGTTTTCATTAAACTCTGGATCATACATTTCCAAAGATGAAGGAACAACAAGATCAGGAATGGAAAATAGCTTAAGATTTCCACTACCCGTAATTTTTAATTCAACTTGAAATGATTCGTTTGATGATAACTCACTTTTATTTGATTNTGCAAATATTTTAAAATCTCCGACTGCTCCATTGAATTCTTCAGGCTTATTTTTTTCAGGCAAAGGTTTTGTAATAATTTTTACTTTTTCTGATGAAACCTTATTGGAGGTTTGAGAATAAATTACATTTCCAAAGAAATCTCTCCTATTTGTAGGAACATCAATTGTCACATCAAGTGTCATTGGATCAATATCAATATCTCCAGCTTTTTGAGGATATAGAAGCATTTTTTTCCAAGTCACATAATTATAACTCTTTCCATTGTGAGATGTTCTATTTATTTCAAGTCTAGGAATTTTTATATTTTGAGACCAGAAGTTCTTAAAATCTGGGGCATCAACCTCACTTAAATTTGTTACATTTATTTTTGGGCTGAATAGTAATTTATATACAACAGAAATTGGCTCATTAAGATATGGTGAACGTTTTGAAACCTCTGCAATTAGTTCTAAGTCATCACTTACAATTGTATCTGGATTATTTGGTGATAATGAAGAACTAACAGCCTCAGTTACTAAAATATCAAATGTGCTAGTTTTATAAATATCGCCCTCAATTTCGATCGAGGCTTGGCCAATTGTAAATCTTCCTCTTTTTATTGGAGTTAGGAAATAAGTATAAGTTTTTGAGAAACTCCTAACACCATTAATCCAACTATTACTTACGGATTGATTGGGCCCACCAACTACTTCAAATCCTGAAAAATTAGGNGGAGTAAAGTTATCTCCATCTTTNTTCATTTTAAAATCAACTCTTAAGTTTTCATTGATACCCAGTGACTCTTTACTGACATTGGCCTCAAATTTTACTTGAGACATTGTCAAGTTTGTAAAAAGAATGGAGATAATTAAAATTACTTTTTTCATTACCAGTCTTTTTTATTTGATTTTTTCGGAGATCCTTTCATTTTTTTCTTGTTTACCTTTTCTTGCACCTTTTTTTCCTCCTTACTCATCGCCTCTAAAATGTTTTTCAATTGTTGTGGTGATATTTCAGGTTTTTTTTGCTTTTCTTTCTTTTCTTTTGAGTCAGATTGGTTTTTTTGATCATCGTTGTTTTTATTCTGCTGATCAGATTTATCATCCTTGTTTTGCTGATTGTCCTTGTTGTCTTTATTGTCCTTGTTGTCTTTATTGTCTTTATTGTCTTTATTATCTTTATTATTGTTTTTCTGATTTTTTAATAATTCTTTGGCTAATACGTAATTATACCTAGTTTCTTCATCATTGGGGTTGTTCAATAATGATCTTTTAAATGCATCTACAGCTCCCTGATAATTTTCTTCCTGCATATATGTGTTGCCTAAATTATGATATGCTTTGTGCAAACTTTCTTTGTCACTCAATTTTTTTATTGATTGACTATAATTAAATCTTGCTTGGGAGCTAAGATTATTTTTGTACAATGAATTGCCTAAGTTATAAGGTGCGCTTGAATTTAATGAATCCTTGGAGTATGATTTTCTGTAATTATACTCTGCTGTATTGAACTCTTGATTTTCAAAGTATGTGTTGCCATCAAAAAGAAGCTTTTTTGAATCAATATTTTCCTTTGCATTTTGTGAAAAAATGAAAAAGGGAATTAATAAAAAAATAGTTTTATTTATCATCATCAAATAAATTTAGTTTTTCAATCCATTTTGTTTTTTTCTCAAATAAAAAACTATCTAANAAAATTAAAAATAATGAAAGAGCTAAAAACCATTGGAATTGATCTTTAAAACTTGTGAATTCCTTGGCCTCAAATTCTTTTTTGTCCATATCTTTCAGCTGTGAAATTATTTCTTCAACCACCTTGCTAGTTATATCTCCTTCAATATATTTTCCTTTTGATTGATCAGCCAATTTTTTTAAAAGTTCTGAATTAAGTTTTGTGATAACCACATCACCCTTTTCATCTTTTTTATAAGATTGTATAATGTTTTTTTCTCTAATTGGTATTGGCGACCCTTTTTCACTTCCAACACCAATTGAAAAAATAATAATACCTGAATCATCAATTGTAGTATTTATCAGGCTTTGCTGAAACTCATGATCCTCTCCGTCTGAAAGTATACAAACGATTCTATTGGTTTGATTTTCATCATCAAAATATGTACTTGAAAGTTGGATTGCATCAACAATTGAGGTTCCTTGCGAAGAAATCATATCAGTATCTAAACTCTCCAAAAACATTCTTGCAGATGAGAAATCAGATGTAATTGGCAATACAGGAATTGCTGATGAAGCATATGCAACTAATCCAACTCTGTCAGACCCCAGTTGATTTATTACCTGAGATACTATTCTCTTGGACTTTTCGATCCTGTTAGGTGCAATATCCTCAGCCAACATACTTTTAGATACATCAACAGCAAAAACAATATCAACTCCTTCTCTGGTAACGGTTTTTAATTCTGTTCCAATTTTGGGATTGACGAGTCCAATTATTAAAAACACAATTGCCAATAGCTGAACAATTAATTTTAATGAATCTTTAGTTTTAGAGAATTCAGGAACTAAATAATTTAGGCTAGCAATTGAAAAATTATTTTTAATAACCTGGCTTTTCCAATATTTATTATAAACAAAAGCTATTATAATCATAGGAATAATTAAAAGGAAATAGAAAAATTTTATTTCATCTAACTGATACATCAAAAAGCACTTTTATAAATTAATTTTCTTGTTAAATACTCTATTGTAAAAAGTGATAGAGCTAGAATGATTAGAAAACGATATTTTTCATCTTTTTCAGAATACCTTATCTCTTCGATTTCTGTCTTTTCAAGTTTATCGATTTCCTTGTAAATACTCTCCAAGCTTTTGTTATCAGTGGCTCTAAAATAAAGTCCACCTGTTTTTTCAGCAATTCCCCTAAGTAATTCCTCATCAATTTCAACTTTAGTCATTCCAAATCGAAAAGATCCATCTCTGTTTACAGCAACAGGTGCTAATGCATTCCCATTGGTTCCAAGACCAATTGTGTAAGTTTTGATTCCATAATTTAGGGCCAAATCTGAAGCTGTTTCAGGATCTATAACNCCCGTNTTATTTACTCCNTCTGTAAAAAGGATAATTACTTTACTTTTTGCTTTACTGTCTTTCAATCGGTTTACCGATGTTGCTAAACCCATTCCTATAGCTGTTCCGTCTTGAATAACGCCATCAAACACAATATCCTGTAAAGATGAAAGAATTAATTTTTCATCAGATGTAACAGGTGTTTTGGTATAGCTTTCACCTGCATAAATTACAATTCCAATTCTATCATTTAATCTCCCCTTGACAAATTCTGATGCAACATTTTTTAATGCGTCTAATCTATTTGGTTTTAAATCTCTAGCTAACATACTCGATGATATGTCAACAGCAATGACAATATCTATTCCACTGCTTGACTTTGATCTAATGGAGTTGCTTACTTCCTGAGGGCGGGCAATGGATAGAATAATGAAAAAGATTGAAAGTAAACGCATGATATCCAGAAAGGGATGAAGTTTTGATTTTAGACTTGGTTTAAAATCAGTTATTGATGAAAACTTCATAAAACTCTTTCTTTTATTGCTTGTACTATAAAAGAAATAGGCCATGACAGGAATTAAAACCAGTAACCATAAAAATTCAGGATTTTGAAATTTTAAGTCTGTCATTTTTCGAATTTTAAAGAGTTTAGAACCTTGTCAATAATTTGACTTTGGATATTATTTTCAATTTCAAAAATCATTTCTAAAAAAAGAAGGTTGTTGTTAAAATCAAAAATTATAACACTATAATTTTTCTTAGCATTTATATTATTATCATTGAATGACCCAAAAATTTTATTAGCCTTATTTCCATCACCAAGCTCAAGCTGTTCCTCTTTTGTAATAACATTTTTAAAATTTCTTATTTGAAAATCCTCCAATAAATCATTTAAAACATCTTGATTCTCAGTTTTAGTTTTTACATAAAGACTTATACTAATAGATTCATTTTTAGAAATATAATTTAAATCATTAGAAAGTGAATCTGACGATCTGACCAATGCATCAGGGGTTTGTAGTCTAAGATTGAATTCAGTATAAACACTCTCAACCCAATCTTGATTTAGTAATTTTTTATCTGAATTAAATGTTATGGATTCTATTGATTTTGGTGCACCAAATAAAAAGATTACAATAGATGATATCGTCAAAATAATTGTTATGGTAGATGATATAATATATCTTATCTTTTTGTTCTTAAGTTTATTTAAAAACCTGACTTCTTCTTGTCTCCTTTTTTCATTATCCATCTCCTCATTATTGGGTATTGATTTTTTTGCAGAGGAAATTATTTCCTTGATTTTGATTTGGTCGCTAGTGATGGTGTTTTGGTCCATTTCCAACCTCGCAAACTTTACAAGATCAGAATTTTCTAATACTTCAGCCAGTGAACTAATCGTGTTATCTGATAGATTGATTTTTTTTAAAGCTTTTAAAAGATTTAATTTATTTATTAATTGTTTGGATGTGCTTTCCATTGCATTTGGATCAATAGAATCATCTTCAAAATACCTTTTTACAATTTCAATTAATCTTGTGTAGAATTCTTTTAAATCCTTTTGATTATCAAGTTTTGATTTCTCAATTTCTTGTAAACTTAGAACTGCTTTTTCAAAGGGTGTCTGAAAGAAGAATTCTAGGGACTTTAACTTTTTATATGATCTGTAAATGAAAAATAAAACTAAGCATCCTAAAATAAACAGAGCGAGTGGGGTTATAATTTTAAATATTGAACTATTGGGATCATCAGTAAACTTTATTTCTTTAATATCAAAAAACTTTTTTGATACAGTATCAACTTTTATTGTTAAGACATCAATATCAATTTTTTCTGTTGTGTATATCTTGTCACCAATGTCTAATTTTTGAGGATTTATTGAGAATGAGCCCTGATCAAAATGGGTCAAATTAAATTTTTTACTTATAATTTTTTTACTCTTTAAATAGTTGGTGTCTGATGGAAATTCATCTGCAATCGTGAAAGGACTAAAATTAAAAGTCTCTGGAAAATTGATTTCCAAAAAATTATCGCTTTCTATAATTATTTCATAAGAAAACTGTTCTCCGACTTTAATTGAAGTTGTGTCAACCTCGGATCTGACGAGCATGCTATCTTGAGAATAACTAAGCTGAAAAACCAATAGGCAGATTACAGTCTTTAGAAAAAAATTAACCACGATTTTTAAAATAACCTAATAATAACTTTACATAGTCTTCATCCGTTCTACAACTAATTACACCAGCTCCTGACTTTTTAAATAGCTTTTCAAAAAAATCTCTCTTTTTTAAATATTCTGACTTGAAAAAATTTCTAATTTTTCTTGATGAAGTATCTACTAGTTTATACTTTTTTGATTCCTGATCATACATAGAAACAAAACCAATTTCAGGAAACTCTTCCTCAAACTTGTCAAATATTCTTATGCCTGTCAAGTCATGTTTCTTAGCAACAATTGATAAAGGCTTTTCATAATCCTCAGAATTAAAGTCAGAGATCAAAAAAGCAATTGATTTCTTTTTTATTATACTAGAGAAAAACTTCAGTGCAACTGAAATATCAGTCTTGGAGTTTTTAGGTTTAAACTCTATAAGTTCTCTGATAATTCTCAAAATGTGTGATCTTCCCTTACTGGGTGGAATGAATAACTCAATTTGATCTGTAAAGAGAATTAACCCTACTTTATCGTTATTCTGTATTGCAGAAAAAGCCAAAGTGGCCGAAATCTCCGTGACAATATTTTTCTTTATTTGATCTTCAGACCCGAAAAGTTTTGAACCACTAATATCAACCATAAGCATTAGAGTAAGTTCCCTTTCCTCTTCAAAAACTTTTACAAAAGGTTCATTGTATCTTGCAGTTACATTCCAATCAATAGTTCTCACATCATCTCCAAATTCGTAGGATCTAACCTCACTGAATGTCATACCCCTTCCCTTGAAAGTGCTTTGATATTCACCACCAAATACATTGTTGGTAAGTTTTTTAGTTTTTATTTCAACCTTCCTTACCTTTTTTATGATCTCTTTTGTATCCATCTATTGACTAGGGAACCTCAACTGAGTTAACAATTTTGTCTATGATATCTGTAGAACTTATATTTTCGGCTTCAGCTTCATAGGTCAATCCTATTCTGTGTCTTAATACATCATGAATAACAGCTTTGATATCCTCTGGGATAACATAGCCTCTTCTTTGAATAAACGCATGACATTTTGCTGCTTGCGCTAAGTTGATACTTCCTCTAGGTGAAGAACCAAAACTAATTAAGGGTTTCAAATCTTCTAAATTATTTTGTTCTGGGTAACGACTTGCGAAAATTAACTTTAAAATATATTTTTCAATTTTTTCATCCATGTAGACTTGCTTTACAGATTCCTGTGCCTTAAGAATGTCTTTAATTGAAACAACCGCTTTTACTTTGCTAAATGATTCGTTGATGTTTGATCTGACTATCAATTGCTCATCATCAAACTCAGGATAAGATATCACACACTTCAACATGAACCTATCCATTTGAGCCTCAGGAAGTGGATAAGTCCCCTCCTGCTCAATCGGGTTCTGAGTGGCCATTACAAGGAAGGGTAATTGTAGTTTAAAAGTATTATCCCCAATTGTAACTTGCTTTTCTTGCATAGATTCAAGTAAAGCCGATTGAACCTTGGCGGGAGCTCGGTTTATTTCATCTGCCAATACAAAATTTGCAAAAATTGGCCCTTTTTTGATCGAAAAATCATTCTGCTTAATATTATAAATCATTGTTCCAACCACATCAGCTGGTAACAAGTCGGGTGTGAATTGGATTCTGCTAAATGTTCCTTTAACTGCTTGACTTAATGTATTAATTGCAAGGGTTTTTGCAAGACCAGGTACTCCTTCTAGGAGAATATGGCCTTTACCAAGCAGTCCAATTAATAACCTTTCAAGCATGTATTTTTGACCAACTATTACCTTATTTATTTCGATAAGTAAGAGGTCTATGAATTCACTGTCTTTTTTTATTTGAGCATTAATTTTATTAATGTCAACATTATTATTTTCCATAAGATAAATTTCAGGTAAGCAATTTTATTAAAAAATGTTGAGGAAAAGTGTTAAATAATGGTTAAAGAATTTATCAGAAGAAAGTTAAATGGAAGGTGTATAGAGTTTGTTTTTATTAATAAGATCCATGACTTGATCTGGAACCAGGTGGTTAATGTTTAATCCCTTGCTAATATTATCTCTTATCTCGGAGGAGGAAATTTCCATTAATTTACAATCACAGATTTTTACATTTGGGTGAGATTCAAGAGGACCATTAAATTCTGATTCAATATCTCTAGGATAAACATAAACTCCTATGTCTAAAATTTTCTTATAATTTTTCCATTGATCCAGATGCATCAAGTTATCTTGACCAATTATTGCAGAAAAATCAATGTTGGGTTGCATCTCTAAAAGTTTTGAAACTGTATCAGACGTGTGGTTAGGTTGTTTTAAAGAAAACTCAACGTCCGAACAAACAAAATTTGCGTTACTATCACAAAACTTTTTAACCATTTCAAGCCTAATTTTTTCATCAGTTAAAACTAGTTTTTCTTTATGTGGATTGTGGGGTGTGACAACAAACCAAATTTGATCAAAATAATTTTCTAAAAAATATGATGCAATTTGGTCATGCCCAATATGAAGAGGATCAAAGGTGCCAAAAAATAAACCAACTTTCATTTTAGGAATTTCTCAACTTTATCTATTAACTCTTGTTTTGCAACATCCAAATCTTCATTAATAATTACTGTATCAAAATCAGCTTCTTTTTTCATTTCAATTTCAGCTTTTCTGATTCTTTCTTTGATTTCACTGGGTTCATTCTTTTTCCTATCAATTAATCTCTTCTCTAAAACATCAATACTGGGAGGTTTAATAAAAATTAAAATCGCAAGACTTTTAAAGTACTTTTTTAATGATAGTGCACCTAATACATCAACATCAAAAACTATATTGTGGTTGACAATCAGATTGTTTACTTCTGACTTTAGAGTCCCATAATACATATTTTCATAAACTTTTTCGTATTCAATAAAATCTTGGTTTTCAATACTATTTTTAAATTCTTCTGGTGAAAAAAAGAAATAATCCTTTCCATTAATTTCATGATCTCTTTTTTTTCTAGTTGTTGCAGAAACAGAAAATTTAAAGTTTAGTTTTTCAACAGAAAGTAGGTGTCGGGCAAGAGTAGTTTTTCCACTTCCTGAGGGTGCACTTAATATAACTACCTTACCTGCCATTATAGAATATTTAATAATTGTTCTCTAATTTTTTCTACACTTGACTTCATCTCTACAACATGATTTTGAATCAATGCATTGTTAGATTTTGATCCAATTGTATTTATCTCTCTACCAATTTCTTGGCAAATAAATCCGAGCTTCTTGCCCTTTTCAATTTGTTTATTTTTTAAAATTTCATTGAAAAAATTAATATGACTGTCTAACCTTACCAACTCCTCATTTATATCTATTTTTTCTAAGTAATAAAACATCTCTTGTTCAAATTTTCCGTGGTCATATTCAACGTTCAAATTTCTGGCTTTTTTTTCTAAGTTTTCCTCAATGGATTTTTTATGATACTTACTCTCTTTTTTTATTTTTTCAGAGCATATATTGATCAGTTTGATATTTTCTACCAAATCTTTTTTTGTGTTTTGGCCCTCTTTTGTTCTAAATGAAATCAATTGTTTAATAACTGAATTCAGTAAGACTATTATCTTTTTTGATACTTTTTCAGGAATCTTATTTTCACTTTTGATAATAGTATTTGGAAGGTTTAAAATTGAATTTAACAACTGTGATTTGTCGAATTTTGAAATATCATTTAGATCCTTAAAATAGTTTTTGATAACATTTTTATTGAAACTAAATGAGTCATCTGAAATTCCTATCAACTTAATATTTAATTCTACTTTGCCTCTCAATAAAAACTTTTTTAGGAGATTATTAATTTCTAACTCATGTTTATGTAAAATGGGTGGTAACGATATTTTCGAATCAAAATATCGGCTATTCAATGTTCTTANTTCGATATTAATTTCGAAATCATCAATTTTAAAAGACTTTGACCCATATCCGGTCATTGACTGAAGCATGTACAAAATTAGAAAATCTTTTTGAGTATTTTACTCAATTTCTCTAACCCAAATATTTCTGAAGCTTACTTTAGTGCAACAATGTTCTTGAATAGCTATAGGCCCATCTCCATGAACTATATTTTTTGGTTGGCCAACATTTTCTGTTGAACCTAAAATTTTGACATTATTATGAATTAATATGCCATTGTGAAAAACTGTAATTGATCCCTCCCTAAACTTTTTTCCATATTCATCAAATTTAGGAGAAACGAAGACTATATCGTAAGATTGCCATTGATCATTTGGTCTAGATGCATTAACAAGTGGTATATGTTGCTTATAAATTGACCCTGCCATACCATTTACGTAAGTCTTGTTATCAAAACTGTTTAAAATTTGTATTTCATAGAGGTTATGAAAAAAAACTCCACTGTTTGATTGGTATTGTGATCTATCCTTATATTTTAACTCACTGCAACCCCAAAATCTTTTTAACCCAAAATCATCAGGACATAAATCTTCAAAATCTAAAAGACCATCTTCATCTCTATCAGATTCCATGTCAATTTCGGATGATGTTTTCCACTCAATGTGAAGTTGAACAGAACCAAAATTCTCAATTGTTTGAATACCTTCACCAGGATTTTCAGAAAACATTGATCCATCATCAGCGATTATCCAATTGGATTTTTCGTTCGACCATCTTTGTGACCAGTTCTTAAGATCTTTACCATCAAATAGAATTATTGCATCGCTAGGTGGACTGGAAAAATTTATGGATTTGATTTTTTTAGGTACTGGGCCCCACAGTTCAGTATCTTGTGGAGTCTGTGAGAATAAAATACAAGGGATTAAAAAAAAGTAAATAAATTTTCTAATCAATACCCAAAATTTTATTTATGTTTTCGTTTTCTCCACCAGCAAAATCATCAAAGGTCTTTGAAGTAACTTGAATGATGTGATTATCGATAAATTTTGAACCTTCCTTAGCCCCTTGTTCTGGACTTTTAATACAACACTCCCATTCCAATACTGCCCAACCATCAAATCCATATTGACTTAACTTTGAGAAAATTGTTTTAAAATCAATTTGACCATCACCCAGAGATCTAAATCTTCCTGGTCTATCAATCCAGTCTTGATATCCGCCATAAACACCAGACTTCCCTGTTGGATTGAATTCTGCATCTTTAACATGAAACATTTTAATGTAATCATGATAGAAATCTATGTATTGCAGATAATCCAATTGTTGCAAAATAAAATGACTGGGGTCATATAACATTTTTACTGACGAATGATTTTTTGTTGCTGCTAAAAATTTTTCAAATGTAATGCCATCATGCAGGTCTTCACCAGGGTGAATTTCATAACAAATTTGTACACCTTTATCCTTTGCATGATCTAGGATGGGAACCCATCTTTTTGCAAGTTCCTTAAAACCTGCATCGACTAGTCCTGAGGGTCTTTGTGGCCAAGGATACATAGTATGAAACATTAGTGATCCCGAGAAAGAAGCCATTGGTTTTATTTCTAAAAAACTGCTTGCATTTATTGCATTGATCATCTGACTTTTTGCCCACATTGTTCTTTCACGAACTTTTCCATGTAAATTTTTTGGAGCAAATGAGTCAAACATAATATCATAACTAGGGTGTGTGGCTATCAATTGACCCTGTAGATGAGTTGAAAGTTCACTAATTTCAAGACCGTTCTCAGAAACAATCCCTTTTATTTCGTCACAATAAGTTTTACTTTTTCCTGCAGTTTCTAAGTCAAAAACTCTACTATCCCAAGTAGGAATTTGTATGGCCTTGTAGCCCAATTCTTTTGCCCATTTTGAGATGCTATCAAGATTGTTAAATGGTTTATTGTCAGCTAAAAACTGAGCCAAAAAAATTGCAGGACCTTTAATGGTTTTCATGAATTGATAATTTTTTCTAATAATTTTTTTGTTGCAATGATTCCTTCATCTTCACTTAATCTATTTCCTTCATACTCAATTCCAATGTAACCCTCATATGGATGGTTATTTACTATATTCATCATTTTATAGTAGTCAATATATTTCTCGTCACCATTATCAAGAAAATCATAAGATTTGGCACTTAAAGCTTTGGCAAAGGGCATTAAATCATTCACGCCTTTGTATCTATCATACCACACCGAACAATTCTTTTCTAAATTTTCAGGATTGGGAGATCCATTTATACAAAAATTTCCAAAATCTGGCAAAGTTCCACAATTGTCTTGTGTAATTGATTTCATTACGTCAGCTAAATACTTACCATTTGATGAAAAACCACCATGGTTTTCTACTGTAATATTTAGATTTGGTGAATATTCACACAAAGTGTTTAATGAAATAATCGAGTTTTGTTTCCATTGATTAAAACTACTATTACTGCCTCTTAAATCTACCCTAACGGACTCGCATCCTATTTCATTAGCAACATCAATCCAGGCCTTATGTTTATCAATAGCTCTTGATCTAGATTTTTTATTGTTTGATGCTAATTCACCCTCCTGAGAAATCATTATCAACAAATTTTTAACTCCATTATCATTTGCTCTTTGGTTTAAATCTTTAGAAAGATTTTTCATTGAGTTTTTAGATAAGTAATTTGAGTGAACTGAATACAATGTGTTCACGTGTTCAATTGCGTCAATTTTAAATTCTCTCGCTTTTTTTGCAAAATCCAACGGAGAAATTATACCTCTTGTTATAGAGCCATTTAAGGACCACTGCGCCAATGAAATTTTATATTTTTTGGCATTAATATTGTTTAATTTGAGTACATCTAATGAGGCTAAGCCAAATAATGAAGATGATATTAAACCTGAAAAATTTCTTCTATTCAAAACAAGTATTTTAAGTATTACTAAATATAAAAATTTAATTATGAATTGTAACTTTATGAAAATAAATCATTTAATGAAAATTAAAACCATCCCCCTTTTCTTGATGTTATTTTTAATATCATGCAAAAATGAACCTGCGAAGGAAAGGTTTAGCTATGAAAGGGTTCAAGAAAATGAGAATAAAACCGTAAACAATGAACAAACAGTTATTGTATTAAATTCAAACGATTTAATGCTTTTTGACAAAACATCGTTATCAGCCAAAGCCGGAAAAAATATACGACTAGTCTTAAATCATACTGGTAAAATTGGAAAAGAATTTATGGGACACAATTTTGTTTTATTAAAAAAAGATGTTGATGTTGATGATTTTGCAATGCTTGCACTTGATTTTAAGGAGAATGAATACATTCCTGAAAACAATGACTTCATTGTTCATACAAAAATGCTCGGTGGAGGAGAAAGTGATACAATAAATTTCACAATTGAAGAGCCGGGTAGTTACATATATGTATGTACATTTCCGGGACATTATCAAATCATGCAAGGAATATTAACAATAGAATAATGAAATTTAATACAAAGGTTATTCACGGTGGACAAATAAAAGAAAAAGGGTACGGTGCAGTAATGCCACCTATATACCAAACATCTACTTATGCTCAATCTGAGCCTGGTGTTCATCAAGGTTACGAGTATAGCAGAACTCAAAATCCAACAAGACATGCGCTTGAAAACTCTATTGCAAGCTTAGAAAATGCAAAGTATGGTCTTGCGTTCAGTTCTGGGTTAAGTGCAATCGATGCAATTTTAAAATTATTTAAGCCTGGGGATGAAATAATTAGTACTCACGATCTATATGGTGGATCTTATAGATTGTTCAATAAAATTTATAAGAAATATGGGCTCAAATTTATTTTTGAAGATTTGAAAGATCTACGAAAAGTTGAGAAATTAATTACTCCAAAAACAAAGTTGATTTGGGTTGAAACTCCCACAAACCCCATGATTAATGTTATTGATATTGCCGCAATTTCTGAAATATGTAAAGAAAATAATATTCTGCTTGGTGTTGATAATACATTCTCCACTCCTTATCTTCAAAGACCTTTAGATTTGGGGGCTGATATTGTTATGCACTCCGGAACAAAATATTTAGCTGGCCATAGTGATGTTATAATTGGGTTGATTGCATTAAATGATGAAAAAATAGCCGAAAATCTATTTTTTATACAAAATTCTAGTGGTGCAATATGTGGGCCAATGGATGCATTCCTCACTTTAAGAGGAATAAAAACACTTCATGTCAGAATGGATAGACACTGCTCTAACGGAGTAAAAGTTTTTGAATATTTAAAGCAATGTAAAAAAGTTGAAAAAATATATTGGCCAGGTCTAGAGTCTCATCCAAATCATTTGGTGGCAAAAAAACAGATGAAAAAATTTGGAGGCATGATATCCTTCACTTTTGCTGGAAATATTTATAGTGATGTTGTTAAATTCACAAAAAAACTAAAAGTTTTCACACTTGCTGAATCCCTTGGTGGTGTTGAAAGTTTAGTCAATCATCCTGCAACTATGACGCACGCTTCAATGCCAAAAAAGGACAGAGAAAGAAATGGTATTACAGAGTCTTTAATTAGATTAAGTGTTGGCATTGAAGATTCAGCTGACCTAATAAAAGATCTTGATAAAGCAATTAATTAATATTGCTTACATTTAGATAATAATCAATCTATATGCAAAAAAAATTAAATAGTTTTTTACGTGAGATTGAAAAAAGAAATTCTCATGAACCCGAATTCATGCAAGCCGTAAAGGAAGTTGCTGAAGACCTCATCCCATACATTATTAAACAAGACATATATCATGGTAAGAACATTCTAATGCGAATGTGTGAGCCTGAAAGGGTTTTAATGTTTAGAGTGAATTGGGTAGATGATGATGGTGAAATTAGAGTAAATAGAGGCTACAGAATTGAGATGAATTCTGCAATAGGTCCTTACAAAGGAGGTTTAAGATTTCATCCCTCTGTGAATTTAAGTATTTTAAAATTTCTTGCATTTGAACAAGTTTTCAAGAATAGTTTAACTACTCTACCAATGGGAGGTGGAAAAGGAGGTTCAGATTTTGACCCTAAGAACAAATCTGATTCCGAAGTAATGCGGTTTTGCCAAAGTTTTATGACAGAGCTTTTTAGACATATTGGGCCTAATACAGATATCCCGGCAGGTGATATTGGAGTTGGCGGAAGGGAAATTGGTTATATGTTTGGGCAATATAAAAGACTGAAAAATGAATTTACTGGTGTTTTGACTGGAAAGGGCGTAAGTTGGGGTGGTTCATTAATTAGACCTGAGGCGACTGGCTATGGGACAGTTTATTTTGCTGAGGATATGTTAAATTATGAAGGCAACAGCTTAAAAGGAAAAACTGTAACAATTTCAGGCGCTGGCAATGTTGCACAGTATGCTGCCGAAAAGTGTCTTCATCTCGGTGCTAAAGTTTTAACAATGTCTGATTCAAACGGATTTATATTTGATAAAGATGGAATCAACGAAGACAAGCTAAAGCACATTATGTTTTTAAAAAATGTAAAAAGATCTAGGATATCCGAATATTTAAAAAAATATCCCAACGCTTCGTATGTAAAAGACAAAAAGCCTTGGTCAATAAAATGTGATGTTGCACTTCCTTGTGCAACCCAAAATGAGTTAGATCACCTTGATGCAAAAAATTTAATTTCAAATGGATGTTATTGTGTTGCTGAAGGTGCAAATATGCCGTGCACTATTAAGGCTATTTCTGAGTTCAAACAGAATAAAATTTTATATGCACCAGGTAAAGCATCAAATGCTGGCGGAGTAGCAGTATCTGGTCTTGAAATGGCTCAAAATTCATTAAGGTATTCTTGGTCAAGAGAAGAAGTTGATGAGAAACTAAAACAAATAATGATCAACATNCANAGATCATGTCTAGAATTCGGAAAAGAAAAGGACTACATAAATTATGGAAAGGGTGCCAATATATCTTCTTTCATAAAAGTTGCTGATGCAATGTTAGCCCAGGGAGTTGTATAAAATTCATGGCTAGCGTTACTGAGGCAATTATTTTAAATTCCATAAAATACTCTGAAACGAGCGTAATCATGAAATGTTATTCTCAAAATTATGGAATTCTATCTTTTATTATTAAAGGTGTTAGGAGTAGAAAAAGAACAAAATTTTCTTTAGGCAGCATAGAACCCCTTAGTATTGTTGAAATTGAATTTAATAGACTTAAAAAAGGTGAATTGTCACATTTAAAAAATATTAAAAGTGTTGTTATTTATGATGATTTACGTTTTAATATTATTAAATCTAACATAGCACTATTTCTTGCGGAGTTTTTGAGTACTGTTTTACGATTTCAAGAGGAAAACCCAAGTCTTTATCAGTATATTAAAGATTCTCTTGTTACTTTGGACAAGATCTCAAAATATGAAAATTTTCATATCAATTTTTTGATAAATCTTTTAAAGTTTTTAGGAATTAAACCGGAGGTAAACAATGAAAATTTTAAATTTTTTGATATTGAGAATGGTATTTTTAAGACAATTAATGATTCGCGTTACTGTGTTGGAGGTGAGTTGGTGATTGAATTCAAAAAACTTTTGGGCATAAATTTTGATCAATATTTTGAGATATTAAAAACAACCAATCAAAGAAGAAATATGACAAATTTTTTAATGAATTATTATAAATATCATATTTCCGGTTTTAAAAGGCCAAACTCACTCGAAATTTTAAATGGATTATTTTCATAAAATATTACTACTTCTAGTAAGCTTTACAATTATAAACTTCAATTATTCCCAGACTGAAATTTCTGTATTAGATGGTTCAAGTGGAGAGCCAATTCCTTCAGTTCTAATTTTTAATAAAAGTCAAACAGAAACAATTTTGACTGATATTCAGGGTAAGTTTGATTTGGATATTTTTAAAGCCAACGATTCGATTTTTTTCTCACACATTTCATATGAATCAAACTCAGTTCTTTTTAAGGACATAAAAGATAAAAATATTATTTATCTAAATCCATCGATGATGGGGCTTGATGAAGTGGTTTTATCTGTCGGTAGAAATAAGCAAAACTTAAAATATATTTCTAGAAAAGTATCATTAATAAGCCCCGATGACCTTTTGTCCAATGTAGATAAAACTGGTGCTGAAATTCTATATGATGCAGGTGGAATACATGTTCAAAAATCACAATCTGGCGGAGGTAGCCCAGTGATCAGAGGTTTTGAAGCGAACAGAGTATTGTTAGTAATTGATGGAGTTAGAATGAATAATACAATATACCGTTCAGGTCATTTACAAAACTCCATAACTGTTGATCCAAATTACTTAGAAAGAATTGAGGTTTTGTACGGTCCTTCTTCAGTGAGCTATGGATCTGACGCGATAGGAGGCGTAGTGCATTACTTTACAAAAATTCCTGAATTTTCTGTTGAAAAAGAAATTGATTTTAAAAAGAAGCGCTCATATAATCTTACAAATAAATCAAAAACAAGAAACTACCAACTGACTGCTACTAATAAAAATTGGGGGTTGTTTTCAAGTCTGTCAATTTCAGACTATGGTGATATAATTATGGGTAAAAACAGAAAACATGGATTTGAGGATTGGGGATTAGTTAACCATTTTTCAGAAAACAATAGAGATAACTTTTTTTTAAGTCCGTCTGTAAATAGTGACCCTAATGTTCAAAGAAATACCGCTTATGATCAGAAAGATTTTATAACAAAAGTTAATTTAAAGCTTAAGAATGACTCCAATTTGATTCTAAATTTTCAAGTCTCTAGGTCCTCNAAAATTAACAGATTTGATAAATTATCAGANTTAGACTCTAACTTGGATTTAAAATTTGCTGAGTGGTATTATGGGCCTCAAAAAAGAACTATGTTATCCTCCATTTTAAACTTAAGTCCATCAAAACTTTTTGACAATGGGAGGTTTATTTTTTCTTACCAATCTATTGGAGAATCCAGGCATAAAAGAAAGTTTGGTTCAGAAATTTTATACAATCAAACGGAAAAAATAGATGTCTATTCTTTAAATGGTGACTTTTCTAAAACTACAGTGAATAACTCAGAGTTATTATATGGTTTTGAATACACTCACAACAATCTATACTCTAGATCTGTTTCAAATAGAATTGACACCTCAAACCCTGCTCTGTATTTAAGTGAATTTAAATCGCTTACTCGATATCCTAATGATCAAGCAACACACTCATCGCTTGCGGGTTATTTTAAATATTTAAAAAAAATTAATAATTATTCAAACTTAAATTTTGGATTGAGGCTGTCAAATAATAGAGTTAAGCTTGGATGGGATTTTAATTCAGAAGAATTTTTGAATAACGATATTAATGTGATTTTTTTAAATCAATTTGAAAAGTTGAATTTGAGAAATTTATCATTGACTGGTAGCTTTGGTTATGTTACAAGAATATTGAAGAATAATAAGGTTTCGATTAATTTATCAAGCGGCTATAGATCACCAAACATTGATGATATAAGTAAGATTAGGGAAAATGCCGGTGTTTTACTAATTCCAAATACAGAAATAAAGCCTGAAAAAGCCTATACAATAGATGTTGGCTGGAGCAATTACTCAAATGATTTTAATTCATCATTAAATATTTACTATACAATATTAGATGGAACAATTGGAAGAGATTTTTTCTATGATAGTGTCGATGAAACAACAGTTGATGCGTCAACCATTATTTACCAAAATGAAGAAGTTTTTACAATGGCTAATTATAACTTAGGTCAGTCAAAAGTTTATGGTTTCAATTATAATATTGATTTAAATATTTTTAAAAACATCCGTCTTGATGGTAATGTAACATACACAAAAGGGACAGAACTAAGTTCCGGAAGCCCAATGCCCTCAATTCCTCCTCTGTTTGGAGATTTTAAATTAAAGTGGAAATATTCCAACAATCAATTAGTTTTATCGTATAAGTTTTCAAAAAACAAAAAGGCCAACAGTTATAGTTTGGGCGGTGAGGATGGATTGGATGAAACACCTTATTTTATTAACATTAGCGGAGACTTTGAATATTTAGGAATGCCAAAATGGGCTATTTTTAATATATCTTCAATTCATAAAGTAAAAATTTTCAAAAGGTTAATTGACCTGAATTTTTCAATTGAAAATGTATTTGATATACACTACAAACAATTCGCTTCGGGCATAAGTTCGCCTGGTAGAAATTTTAATATTTCTGCTTTTTTTAATTAAGCATTAATTAATCTTAACTTTAAGTTAAATTAATTACATTCGCTTTTTTTAGAAAATGTCATTTAAAGAATATAAAAGTTTAGATTTAATTCAAATCTCAGATGATGTTTTAAGTTTTTGGGATAAGGACAAAACCTTCGAAAAAAGTATATCATCAAGAAATGATTCAAAGCGCTTTGTATTTTTCGAGGGCCCTCCATCTGCAAACGGTAGGCCTGGAATTCATCATGTCATGGCCCGTGCTTTAAAAGATATTTTTTGCCGATACAAGACTTTAAAAGGTTTTAAAGTTGAGAGAAAAGCAGGTTGGGATACTCATGGGCTTCCTATTGAACTGGGTGTAGAGAAGGAACTTGGCATCAGCAAAGAAGATATTGGTACTAAAATTAGTATCGAAGATTACAATAAAAGTTGTAAAGATGCCGTGATGAAATATACCAATATATGGAATGATTTGACAAGAAAAATCGGCTACTGGGTTGATATGGATAACCCATATGTTACTTACAAATCAAAATATATTGAGTCTGTTTGGTGGCTTTTAAAAGAACTTCATGAAAAGAGATTGATCTACAAAGGTTATAGCATACAACCATACTCACCAAAAGCTGGAACAGGATTAAGCTCTCATGAACTTAATCAACCTGGAACCTATCAGGACATAACCGATACTACGGTAACTGCTCAGTTTAAATGCATAGAAAAATCATTGCCAGAATTTTTAAAAAAATATGGCTCTGTTCATATTCTAGCATGGACAACTACGCCTTGGACCCTTCCATCAAATACAGCTCTAACAGTTGGAGCTAACATTGATTATGTAATTATCAAAACTTTTAATCAGTATACAGAAATGCCAGTAAATATCATTTTAGCAAAAAATTTGATTGGAAAAGTTTTAAAAAATAATTATAAGGAAGTTAACCAAACTAAGGAATTAATATTTTCAAAAAATAATGATATTCCGTTTTTTATTTCTGAACATTTTAAAGGGCGTGATTTGATAAATATCAAATACGAAAAACTATGGGCAGACTCGCCCTTACCCACTCAAAATCCTGAAAATGCATTTCGCGTAATCTCTGGGGATTTTGTTACAACTGATGAAGGAACTGGAATTGTGCATACCGCACCAACATTTGGTGCAGATGATATGATAGCTGCACAAAATGCAAAACCTGAAGTCCCACCAATGCTAATATTAGATAAAGACGGTAATTTATCTCCGCTCGTTGACCTGCAAGGAAAATTTATTGAGGGTTTGGGATCAATTTCCGGAAAATATGTCAAGAATCAATATTACAATGAAAAGGAAGTGCCTGAAAAATCAGTTGATGTTGAAATTGCAATAAAATTAAAGGAAGAAAATAAAGCGTTCAGGGTTGAAAAATATACACACAGTTATCCTAATTGCTGGAGAACCGATAAACCTATTCTATATTACCCTCTCAATTCTTGGTTTATTTCCGTAACAAAAAAGAAAGATGATTTAATTCGGAATAATAATAAAATTAATTGGAAACCAAAGTCAACAGGAAGTGGAAGGTTTGGAAATTGGCTTGAAAATGCAAACGATTGGAATTTGTCAAGATCTAGGTATTGGGGAATTCCTTTACCGATATGGTGCTCTGAAGATGGTAAAGAGATATTAGTTATTGGTTCTGTAAAAGAACTTTATACTGAAATTGAAAAATCTATACAATCTGGCTTTATGAAGCAAAATCCTTTTTCAAAGTTTGTTGTAGATGATTTCTCCGAATCTAACTACGAAAAAATTGATCTTCATAAGCATGTTGTAGATAAAATTATTTTGGTTTCGAAAAGTAACAAACCTCTATACAGAGAAGCCGACCTACTTGACGTATGGTTTGATTCTGGATCGATGCCATATGCCCAATGGCACTATCCATTTGAAAATAAAGAAATGATTGACTTGAAATCACACTTTCCAGCTGATTACATTGCAGAGGGTGTGGATCAAACCAGAGGATGGTTTTACACTCTACATGTTATTAGTACATTGATTTTTGATTCAATTTCATATAAAAATGTTATATCTAATGGTCTGGTACTGGATAAAAACGGGCAAAAGATGTCTAAGCGACTTGGTAATGCTGTAGATCCTTTTGAAACTTTGGAAAAATATGGACCTGACGCTACAAGGTGGTATATGATTTCAAACTCNAACCCTTGGGAAAATTTAAAGTTTGATTTGAATGGAATTGACGAGGTTAGGAGGAAATTCTTTGGTACTCTTTACAATATTTACGCTTTTTTTAGTTTGTATTCTAATATTGATGGATACACCAAGAATGAAGTTATGATTCCTTATGAGTCAAGAAGAGAACTCGACCGTTGGATTATTTCATGTTTAAACTCATTAATAGAAAAGGTTGAATCAGCATACACAGACTATGATCCAACAAAATCATCAAGATTAATTTCTCAATTTGTTCAAGATGACCTTAGTAATTGGTATGTGAGATTGTCAAGAAGAGTTTTTTGGAAAGGTGAATATAATGATGAAAAAATATCCGCCTTTCAAACATTACATGAGTGTCTAACAAAGATTGCCATTATTTCCTCACCAATTAGTCCTTTTTACATGGACCAACTTTTTCAAGATTTAACAAATGAAAACAAGTCTGTTCATTTGGCAAACTTTCCTAAAGTTGACATTCACAACATTGACTCTGAACTAGAGAAAAAAATAAAAAAATCTCAAATGATTTGTTCAATTGCGCTTTCAATTAGAAAAAGAGAGAAAATTAAGGTTAGACAACCTTTAAACAAAGTTTTAATTCCATTTAGAAGCCCAAGTGAAAAGAGTGAAATTTTAGAAATTGAGGATTTTATTAAATCTGAAATTAATGTAAAACAGGTTGAATTAATTAGTGACTCATCTAAAATTCTAGTTAAAAAAGCAAAACCTAATTTTAAATCTTTGGGTCCAAAATTTGGAAAAAATATACAAGCCGTTTCAAAGACAATTCTTAATATGGACGGGGAGCAAATTCATTTATTAGAAATTGGTGAAACACTAAACTTTGAAATAAATAATTTTTCATTTGATCTATCATTGGTAGACATCGAAGTATTCTATGAGGATATAGAAGGATGGCAAGTTGGTTCTGAAAGTGGCTACACCATTGCCTTGGATATTAGCATCAATGATAAGCTTAAAAATGAAGGCATTAGTAGGGAAATTGTGAATAAAATTCAGAACTTAAGAAAAGACTCAAACTTTAATGTTAGTGATAAAATTATTATTAATATTGTCAATAATAATTTAATTGATAAAGCTCTAAAAGACAATTTAGGTTATGTCAAAAATGAAACTCTTGCAGCTGAAATAAATTTTGTAGATAAACTAGATACGCCAAGAGAGTTTGAATTTGATAATATAAAATTAGAATTAGAAATAAAGAAAATAAGTTAATTATGGATAAGGATAATACAGTTGTAAGGTACTCTGATAAAGAACTTGCAAAATTCAAAAAAATTATTGAAGAAAAAATTAGTAAAGCTCAGAACGACCTTGGTCTGATTAGAAGTGCATACATGAACGATGGAGACAACGGAACGGAGGATACCTCCCCAACCTTCAAAGCGTTTGAGGAAGGATCACAAACTATGTCTAAAGAAGCAAATACACAATTAGCAATTAGGCAAGAAAAATTTATAAGAGATCTCAAAAATGCCTTGATTAGAATTGAAAACAAAACATATGGAATATGTAGAGTTACTGGGAAACTAATTACAAAAAAAAGACTCGAACTTGTTCCACATGCAACACTTAGTATAGAGGCAAAAAATAAAATGTCATAATTTTTATGAAAATCCATGACCTTCTAAATGAGATGTGGAAAACATATACAGGTTTAAATCCACACATCAAAGAAGTTCTTAAATTGATTGAGTCAAAAGAGCAATCTGAAATCGTTAATGACCACATTGCTCTTAGAACCTTCAATCATAAAAAAGTAAACAAAAATAAGTTGGCTGAATTTTTTGTGAATTCAGGATATAATTTTGTTGAAGACTTACATTTTGATCAAAAAAAACTTGATGCTTCATATTATGTTCATCCCGATGATAAACTTCCAAGAATATTCATCAGTGAATTGAGAATACAAGATTTCTCAACTGAATTTCAAAATAAAATTAACATGATTATTGACAATATTGATGACAAAGAGTTAAGTGATCCTTTATTCTTAACAAATGGTACTCCTTGGGAAAAAATATCATATTTAGATTATAAAAAAGTTCAAGATGAATCTGATTATGCTGCCTGGGTACTGTCACATGGTTATATTGCAAACCATTTTACTGTCAGCGTAACTGATTGTACTTTTTTTAAAAATCTTAAGCAGATAAATCTTTTTTTAAAACAAAATGGTTTTGAAATAAATTCATCCGGTGGGGAAATAAAAGGTTCATCAAATATTGGTTTGGAACAATCTTCAATAATGGCAAAAAATATTCTTGTTAAGTTCTCAGATGGTGATTTCGAAATACCGGGATGTTATTATGAATTTGCATATAGGTACAATGGCTTTGATGGATTTATAACTAATTCTGCCAATCACATTTTTGAGAGTACAAATGAAAAAAAGGCTTGAGTTTCATCATTGCATATTAATTATTGTTGGAATTCTAATTCTTGATCAATTTTTAAAAATATATATAAAACTTAATTTTCCACTAACCATTTATAGTGATCAAATTTTATTTGATTACAGCTGGTTTAAGTTATTGTTTGTTGAAAATAAAGGAATGGCTTGGGGTGCATCTATTAATGATTTCCTGCCCTTTATTGGTGAAAGATCCGCAAAACTAATTTTGACATTGTTTAGAATTATTGCAATAGGTTTTATTTTCTTTTGGCTTAAACAGTCAATCAAAATTGGTTTAAAAAATATTAATTCAATTGTGTTGTCATTAATTCTTGCTGGAGCTATTGGAAATGCAATTGATTCTGTTTTTTATGGTTATATTTTTACAGATAGTTATTTTAAAGTAGCTACATTGTCTATTGGAAATGGATATGAAAGTTTATTTCACGGGAGTGTTGTTGATATGTTTCAGTTCCCGATGTTTAATTGGACGTGGCCCAGTTGGTTCCCCCTAGTTGGTGGTGAAGATTTTGTATTTTTTGAACCGGTATTTAATATCGCAGATGCCTCAATTTCAATTGCAATATTTTTAATAATTATTAATTATAAAACTTTTTTTTCTAAAAGCTAAAAACTTTTTGAGGTGTTATACACATGTCTAACTTGACATCAAATGAATTTGTATCTTCAATTAAATTCTCTGGTTTAAAAAATGACAAGCCAATTTTTAATGTATTGGAATTACATTCTTTCAAAAACTTGTCGTAAAACCCTGACCCATAACCGACTCTATTACCCCTCATATCAAAGGAAAGTAATGGTATAAAAACGACCTCAATCATTTTTGGATCAAAAATCAAATTACTATTAGGTTCCTCAATTCCATATTTATTCATTTCAAAGCATGTTTCGTTCGTGAATAAAAAAGCATTTATGATATTTTTTTTAAAATTGATTTTGGGGTACAGAATTTTTTTTGAATCTGAATTTAAAATTTGAAAAAAACTAGATGTATCAACTTCTTTTTTAGATTTAATCGATTTATACAGCATAAAATTATTTTTGTTCCAGATTTTTAACTTTAGAGCTTGTTGAAAAATTTTATCACTTAAATTATTTAGCTCTGGCTCACCTAATTTTTTTCTCAAATCTTTATATTTTTTTCTAATCTGATTTTTATTCATTTTCAAAATATGTAACAAATAAAATAATTATTTTAGTCTGATGGCTAAAGATGGTAAAATAATGTATCAAACCATTCCCGAAGAGCCTGGTGTTTACCAATTTTTCAACAAAGAAAATATTATAATATACGTAGGGAAAGCAAAAAATTTAAAGAAAAGAGTTTCATCATATTTTCAAAAAAACATAAAGTCACGTAAGACTATTAACCTAGTTAAAAATATTAGTAGAATAGAACATGCTGTAGTTTATTCAGAATCCGATGCTCTTCTTCTAGAAAATTCTTTAATTAAGAAAAATCAGCCTAAATACAATATTCTTTTAAGAGATGATAAAACATATCCGTGGATTTGTATAAAAAACGAAAGATTTCCAAGAGTTTTTCTCACTAGAAAAGTAATTAGCGACGGCTCAGAGTATTTTGGACCATACACGAATGTAAAATACGTATACATTCTATTGAACTTGATTAATAATTTATATCCAATAAGATCAAGCAATTATAACTTTAGTCCNAATAAGCTTAAAAAAATTAATTCNCCGTTGTATCTAAACATATATAAAAAAAAGGGGCAATCAATAATTCTAAATTTCTCTCATGAAANNGGGAAAGATTCTCTNTCTGAAGAACATTATAATCAAAATATTTCCTNNATAAAAAAAATTTTAAAGGGCAATTTAAAAGATGTGAAAAATCTACTTAAGATGAGTATGTTGAAATTCTCTAAGAATCTTGAGTATGAAGATGCACAAAAGATTAAAGAAAATCTACTTTTACTAGAAAATTATCAATCTAAATCCACTGTTGTAAGCAACAAATTAAATAACATTGATGTCTTCAGTATTATATCAGACTCTGAGTATGCGTATACCAATTATCTTCAAATAGCTCATGGTAGAGTAATAAGATTCCAAAATAAAGAGATAAAGAAAAAATTAGATGAAAAAGAAAGTGATATTTTAAGTTTGGTCATTATTGATTCAAGAGAAAAATTTAAATCAAATTCTAACACCGTAATATCTAATTATGATTTATCAAATGAAATAAATACAAAGTTTATAATTCCAAGGCTAGGTGATAAGAAGAAATTGTTGGATTTATCTATCAAAAATGCTAAATCATTTAGAATTGAGAGACTAAAACAAATCCAAATATTGGATCCTGAAAAACATTCGAATAGAATTTTGAATCAACTAAAAATTGATTTAAAAATGAATGATATTCCTTCTCACATAGAGTGTTTTGATATATCGAATATTCAAGGAACTAATACCGTTGCTGCATGTGTTGTTTTTATGAATGCAAAGGCATCCAAATCTAATTATAGGAAATACAATATTAAATCAGTNAGCGGTCCAAATGATTTTGCATCCATGGAAGAAGTTGTTTTCAGGAGATACAGAAGACTAATTGAAGAAAAGAAATCTTTACCACAATTAATAGTTATTGATGGAGGCAAAGGCCAACTAAGTTCAGCTGTAAAAAGTTTAAAGAAATTGAATATTGAAAAAAAAGTAACAATTATTGGAATAGCAAAAAGATTAGAGGAAATTTATTTTCCTGGCGATTCCATTCCATTGTACCTAAATAAAAAATCTGAGTCATTAAAGGTTATTCAAAATTTACGAAATGAAGCTCATAGGTTTGGAATTGAGTTTCATAAAAGTAAAAGAGTGAAAAATGCAATGTCTTCGATTTTTGATAAAATTGATGGTGTTGGTGAAATAACCAAAAATAAACTTTTGAAAAAGTACAAGTCTCTTGCAATGATTAAAAAACTTTCATTTGAAGAAATTAAGGAAGAAATTGGGGGTGACAAAGCAAAAAAAATTTTAGAAGCCTTTGAAAAAATTTAAATTAATAATTAAAATCACAATTTGCTTAATTGTTTTTTCCTCAAGAGTCAATTCGCAAGTAGAAAACTTGTATGGTAATAATTATAATTCATTTGCTGACGGAGAAATTCTTGAATACAAACTAAAGTACGGNTTTTTTAATACGAGTTATGCTTCACTTTCTTTAAATGAAATAAATCAAAACGGAAAAAAAATTTATAAAGCATCCGCAATTGGTAGAACGACTGGGATGGCTAGACTTTTTTTCAAAGTTGAAGATTTATATGAAAGCTATTTCGAAAAAGATTTTGTTAGGCCAATAAAATCCGTTAGAGACATATATGAGGGAGGCTATATTAGAAATTCTGAAACAACCTTTGACCACACAAATAATATTGGTTATTTTAAAAATATTTTAAATGGAAATGAAAGAGAAATAAAACTTTTAGACGATATTCAAGATTTAGTCTCAACCTTTTATTTTCTCAGAAAGCACTTAGATATAAGACAACTTAAACCAAATGATTATATTTTTGTAAATATATTTTTCAGTGCCGAAAACTATCCTTTTAAAATGAAATATTTAGGAAAAGAAATTTTGAAAACAAAATTTGGTATGGTTGAATGCATGAAATTTACTCCCTTCATGGAATCAGGGAGAGTTTTTAGGGATAATGAAGGTATATCTTTATGGGTTACAAATGATAAAAATAGAATTCCAATAAAAGTCAAAGCTAATCTTAGGGTTGGCTCAATTACTGCTGATCTTTTTAGATTCAGAGGACTATTAAACCCCTTTAATATTATAGTAGAATAAATTTATATGCTTGAGAATTTTAATAGTGATAAAAAAAAGGAGAATATAAGCTTAAAAAGTTTGGCATTGAAAATTTTTCTATTTCTAGGCTTGATAGTGGTTTGCTATAATTTATTTTTCTGTAGTTCCAATGACTCAGTAAATTTAATAGATATTGAAAAAAAAGAAAAAATCATTGAGGAATTTGGTTATGTTTTAAATGATTACAATGTAAAACGTGATACCATACAAAATGGAGATTCTTTTGGTCAAATTTTAGAAAATAATAATCTATTTTACCCTAAAATTTACAACATCGTACAAGCCACAAACAAAGTATTCAATATTAGAAAAATTAATATTGGTAGGCCTTACACAGTTCTTTACTCAAAAGATTCTCTTGAAATACCAAAAGTATTCATCTACCAGCCTAATCCTGTGGATTATGTTGTTGTTTCATTATCTGATTCTATATGGGCTGAGAAAAGGCAAAAAAAAATTGAATTAAAAGAATTTGAAGCATCCGGAACAATCTACAGTTCACTTTCAGAAACTATGGAAAGCTTAAAATTAAGCCCGCTTTTAACAAATGAACTCTCAGAAATCTATGCATGGAATATTGATTTTTTTAGACTTGAAAAGGGAGATAATTTTAAAATAATGTATACTTCAAGATACGTTAATGACTCCGTCTATATAGGCTTAAACAGAATACACAATGCATTTTTTGAACACAGGGGAAAACCATTTTATGCTGTTGAATTTAAGACTGACAGTTTGAGAAATATCTATGAATATTTTGATGAAAATGGAAAAAATTTGAGAAGAGCTTTTCTTCTTTCGCCAGTTCAATTTAGCAGAATTTCATCAAGATTTAACCTTAGAAGAAAAATTGCGTATTACGGAAAAATCAAACCTCATTATGGTACCGATTTCGCTGCACCAGTTGGAACTGAAATTAGAGCTACGGCAGCTGGACGAGTCGTTAAGTCAGGCTACACTAGGGGGAATGGGTATTATGTAACAATTAAACACAACGCAACTTATTCAACACAATATTTACACATGAGAGAGAGAGGCTTAAAGGTAGGGACATATGTTAATCAAGGGGATATCATCGGAAGGGTTGGAATGACTGGATATACCTCGGGGCCACACGTATGCTATAGATTCTGGAAAAATGGTAAACAAGTAGACCCTTTAAAACAAAAACTTCCTGAGGCAAAGCCGATATCAAATAAACTTAGGGAAGAGTATCTTGCATACATGAAACCTGTCAAAGCCAGGTTAGATAAAATGAAATCAACTAACTTTGGGTCAAATTTAAAAAGTATTATACCATAAAATGAGTCTTTCCAAAATCAATCCCACAATGACACCCGCATGGAAAATGCTACTTAAAAAAAGTGAGGAGCTTGTTGATACAAAAATTATTGATCTTTTTGCTAACTCAAATAACAGGATAGAAGAATTTTCTATTGATTTTGAAAATATGTTTCTAGATTTTTCAAAAAACATAATTGATAAAGAGACTTTTGAACTATTACTTGAATTATGTGAGAATTGTGAATTGAAAAAAAATATAAACTCTCTTTTCAATGGTGACAAAATCAATGAAACTGAAAATAGATCGGTTCTTCACACAGCATTGCGAGATTTTAATTTAAATTCTGAAATTGGTAAAGAACTTCTTTCCGATAGACAAAAAATTAAAAAATTTACAAGCGATATTTTATCTGGAAAAACTAAAGGATCAACAAATAAAAAAATAACCGACATAGTAAATGTTGGAATCGGTGGATCTGATCTGGGACCAAACATGGTTATTGAGTCTTTAAGGTTTTATAGAACTGAACTTAATTGTCATTTTGTATCAAATGTTGATGGAGATCACCTTTCAGAAATCTTAAAAGTGATTAACCCAGAGACTACTTTATTTGTTATTGTTTCCAAAACATTCACAACGCAGGAAACATTAACTAATGCTAAAAAGATCAAAGAATTTCTTGAAAAGAGATCAATTGATGATATTTCTAAGCATTTCATAGGAGTTACTTCCAATATTAAATATGCATTAGAATTTGGTCTGGATAAGGAAAATATTTTTAAAATGTATGATTTTGTCGGTGGAAGATTTTCTGTCTGGGGTTCTGTTGGATTAACAGTTTCATTAGCAATTGGGTATGAAAATTTTGAAAAGTTTCTAAAAGGAGCCAATAAAATGGATGAACATTTTAAGGTTTCAAATTATGATAAGAATATTCCTGTGTGTTTGGCATTGATTAGTATTTGGTATAATAATTTTATGAGTTGTGAAACAGAAGCTGTTTTACCCTACAGTGAATATCTTAAGTTTTTACCTAACTATTTACAACAGATGCTCATGGAAAGTAATGGAAAATGTGTAGATAGATTTTCTGAAAAAGTTGATTATCAGACCGGAACTGTTGTTTGGGGGGGGACAGGAACTAACTCACAACATGCATTTTTTCAATTACTTCATCAAGGAACAAAATTAATACCCTGTGATTTTATTGGTTTTAAATCTTCATTACACGGCAATGATGACGCACACAACAAACTTATGTCAAACTTTGTTGCACAGACTCAGGCATTAATGGTTGGAGGATCAATGGGTGATAGTCCATTTAGAAAATTTGAGGGAAATAATCCATCCAATACAATTTTATTTGATAAAGTCAGTCCAGAGTCAATGGGAATGATTATCTCAATGTATGAGCATAAAGTTTTTGTTCAGGGAATCATACTCAACATATTTAGTTTTGATCAATGGGGCGTAGAACTTGGTAAATCTCTAGCCAGTAAGTTATTAACAGAAATTGAATCAAAAAATATTCTTAAACACGATGCCTCTACCAAAAACCTTTTGGATAAATTAATCAATAAATAAAGCAAAGAAAACTCTTTTACTAACCTCCTGTCCTTTTTTTAAAAAGTATGTTCATAAAATTAAAATATACTTAACAATCGAATGAGAAAAAAATAGTAAATTCTGCCACATAAATTAAACAATAAATACATGAAAAAATTAATATTTTTCTTCATAACTGTTTTCATATTTGGAACTAGTTATGCTCAAAATTCTGTTTCTGGTACTGTTGTAGATAGTGAGGTCGGATCTGGACTTCCTGGAGCATCCGTTGTTGTCAAAGGAACATCTGATGGTGTTTCAACCGACTTTAATGGTGATTTTACAATTAGTGTAGAAACTGGTGCAACATTAGTTGTGTCATATATAGGTTATGATTCAGTTGAGGTAGTTGTTGGTGAGTCTGGAGATTTAGGAACAATCGAACTTAATCCAGGTGAAAATATCCTTTCTGGTGTTACAGTTTTTGGAAATGTATCACTTGCAAAAGATAGAGAAACTCCTGTCGCAGTTTCAACACTTACCACAGCAGAAATCGAAGACCGGATTGGTAACTTAGAACTACCTGAATTATTAAACTCCACACCTGGGGTTTATGCAACTCGTCAAGGTGGTGCATTTGGTGANTCTAGAATCAACATTAGAGGTTTTCGNCAAGAAAACATCGCGGTTTTAATCAATGGTATGCCAGTTAATGACATGGAAAATGGACGAGTTTTCTGGAGTAACTGGGCTGGTTTAACTGATGTTGTTTCTGCAATGCAAGTTCAAAGAGGATTAGGATCTTCACCTCTACCAATTTCATCAGTTGGTGGAACAATAAATATCGTAACAAAATCTACAGACTTATCAAAAGGTGGAAAAGTTGCTGTAAGAGTTGGTAATGATGGATACATAAAGAAGACACTTAACTATAATACTGGTGTAATGGATGGTGGTCATGCACTATCATTTGTTTTTAGTAGAACAGCTGGTGATGGTATCGTTGACTTTACCGAGTTTGAAGCCTACTCCTACTTTTTAGGTTATGGATGGAAAAGCGAAGATGATAAAAATAATGTTCAATTAATTGTAACAGGTGCACCGCAAACGCACGGACAAAGAACNACTAGNTANTACAACATGGCTAGNCTNTCTGACTANATTGAACANGGNATTTATTACAACTACAATGGTGGATATTATAATGGTGAGAGTTTTAACATGAGAAAAAACTTTTACCATAAACCAATTGCGTCGTTAAACTGGGAAAGCAAACTAAGTGCTAGTCAATCCCTATCAGTAACTGCTTATGCTTCATATGGTAGAGGTGGTGGAACAGGAGATCTTGGAAGAATCGGTTCATACTTTAGTAGTGGTAGATTTAGAAATGCTGATACTGGACAAGTACTTTGGGATGAAATTGCAAAGTCAAACAGTGGTGTTGGTGGTACTTGGAGTTATGGTGGTGGTTATTCAAATGCACCAGATGTCGCAACAGGATTGTACATTGTTAATGATCCAGACAACTACGTAGATGGTAGAAGAAGAAATGGTTTTATAAGGAGAGCATCTGTAAATTCTCACAACTGGTTTGGAGGACTTGTTAATTATAAGAATCAAGTCAATGATAAGTTAGCTTTCCAAATTGGAGCTGATGTCAGATACTATACAGGTATACACTATAGAAGGTTAGACAACCTACTAGGTGCTGATGGATATAGAGATTTTGATAACGTCAATTATCCTAGTGGTTTTATAGCCAAAAAAGAATATTCATCAGATTTATCTAGTTTATGGAATGTCTTTAAATCAACGGATGATGAAGCAAAAATTGATTATCACAATGATGGAATTGTTTCGTGGGCTGGTGTATTTGGTCAGGTTGAATACGTAACTGAAGAAACTTCAGTATTCGTTCAAGGATCTGTTGCAAATCAAGGATTCCAAAGAATTGATTATTTCAGATATAAAGTTGATGACCCAATGCATAAAAGTGAAACCAAAAATATTTTAGGTGGAACAATTAAAGCTGGTGCAAACTTTAACCTTGATGCGCAAAACAATGTTTTTGTTAATACGGGGTATTATTCGAAAGCGCCAAATTTTGACGCAGTTTTCCAAGACTATGATAATTATGTAACACCAGATGAAGAATTAAGAAATGAAAAAGTTTTAGGTCTTGAATTGGGTTATGGTTTTAGATCGAGTGACTTCAATATGAATATTAACTTGTTTAGAACTTCATGGAAGGATAGATTTCTATATGAAGGTGTAAGGATTAATGGAGAAAGTGGACAAGCAAATTATACTGGAATTGAGCAACTTCACACCGGAATCGAGCTAGATGCTGTATGGAATATTAGTCCATTTGTTAAACTAGAAGGTATGTTAACCTTGGGTAATTATGAATATGGAGGAAACTCAACAGATCGATAATGTTACAATAACCAATGATGGTGTCTCAATCGGATCATCTACGCTATATCTTGATGGTATAAAGGTAGGAGATGGTGGGCAAACAACTGGAAGAATTAACTTGAGTGTATATCCAACTAGTGATTTCAAGTTTAATCTTGCTGTTTTTGGTGCTGATAACATCTTCTCTAATATAAATGCTGAGGACTTTGATGAACCAGATGGTGGAAATGCCCAGTTACCTGCATATAAATTATTTGATTTTGGTGCTGGATATAATTTCGATTTGTTTGGAAATAGTGCTTACCTNAGATTAAACATCAACAATTTATTTGATGAAGAATATTATCCAGAAATGGAAAATAACTACTTAGCTACAGATGATACTACAAATTATATGGGTATCAACACAGCTAACAGAATTTTCCCTGGTTGGGGAAGAACTTGGAACGTTGGATTAACTTACAGATTCTAGGTTTTAAGTATTTTATTGTAAAAAGCCCCCAGAAATGGGGGTTTTTTTATTTTAAACCCTCAACTACGATAACAAATTCTCCCCGAATTTTCCCTTCTCCAAGGCTAATTGTACCTAAGGTACTTCTAATCGTTGATTCATGAATTTTTGTTAATTCTTTAGATACTGATACCTTTCTATCATCACCAAAGTAAAGTTTTAAATCATTTAAGGTTTTGGAAATTTTGTGTGGAGATTCGTAAAAAACCATTGTTCTTTTTTCTTCAGATAAATCTTCTAGTCTTTTTTTTCTTCCCTTTTTAATTGGTAAAAATCCTTCAAAAGAGAATCTTTCACAAGGGATTCCACTTATAACAAGGGCAGGTATTAATGCTGTAGGCCCAGGTAAACACTCCACTTCAATTTCATTTTCAATACAATTTTTAACAATGAGATATCCAGGGTCGGAGATTCCTGGTGTTCCAGCATCAGAAACTAAACCAATAACCTTTCCTGCTTTAAGATCATCAATTATTGATTGAATTTTTGAATGTTCGTTAAACTTATGAAAAGACTTTAGAGAATTTTTAATTTTTAAGTGATTCATCAATTTGACTGTTCTCCTTGTATCCTCACAAAGTATATAATCAACACTGGATAACAATGAAACTGATCTTTGCGTAATATCAGCCAAATTCCCTATTGGAGTTGGAATTAAAAATAGTTTTGACATTTAAAATTATCTTTGTCTAAAATAATAACTAATGATGTTGTTAAATACTAATTTTTCTAATAATTTAAGCTAAATGGGTAGTATTGAAGTTATATGTGGTTCTATGTTTTCCGGAAAAACTGAGGAATTAATTAAAAGAATCGAAAAACTTAACAATACAAATCTTAATTACAAAGTCTTTAAGCCTGAAATTGATAAAAGAAGCGGGGAGAGTAAAATTCAAACTCACAACAATAAAAGTATTGATGCAATTAATATTAAGAATGCTGGTGAAATTATTAACCAATCCAATGATTGTGATGTAATTGCAATTGATGAGGCTCAATTTTTCACTGAAGATATTGTTGACGTATGCGATACTTTAGCAAACAAAGGTATTAGGGTTATAATTGCAGGTCTTGATATGGATTATTTAGGGAAACCCTTTGGACCAATGCCAAAATTAATGGCAATTGCCGAAGACGTAATAAAAGTTCATGCAGTTTGTACGGAAACTGGAAAACCTGCAAATTATAGCTTTAGAAAATCAAATAACAATGATACTGTGATGTTGGGTGAAAAAAATGAGTATGAGCCTCTAAGTCGTGAAGCTTTTGTATCAAAAATGAAGAAGAAAAAAAATTGAGTATTCAAAATACACATATAGAGGTCAACCTTAAAAACTTGGAACACAATCTTAATTTTCTAAAGAGTAAAATTTCAGAAAAAACAAAAATATTATGTGTTGTCAAAGCATTTGGATATGGCTCAGAGCCTGTTGAAATAGCTAAAAAGTTGGAGGAAAACAAAGTAGATTATCTAGCTGTTGCATATTCAAATGAGGGAGTTGAATTAAGGAAATCTGGGATTGCAAGTCCTATATTAGTATTACATCCTCAAAGAGATGACTTTGATGATATTATTAAATATAAACTTGAGCCCAATATTTACTCTTTTCGTGTTTTAGATGCTTTTATAGAAAGAAGTAAAAATGAAAAAGAATACCCATTTCATCTAAAATTCAATACAGGGCTTAACAGACTAGGATTTTCGTTTAAGGATATTGAAGAAATACATACAAAAATTACCTCATCTTCTAACATTAAAATAAAATATATATTTTCTCATTTAGGTGCATCTGAGGATTTAAATGAAAAGAAATTCACTGACAATCAGATTGAATTATTTGAAAAGATTTCAAGTAAAATGTCAACTATTTTTCAATCGGAATTTAAGAAGCACCTATTAAATACATCGGGAATATTGAACTATAGCAAATTTCAATATGACATGGTTAGAAGTGGAATAGGTTTATANGGATATGGTAATGACCAGAATTATGATAAGTTTTTTAAACCTGTTGTTAATTTAAAATCTGTTGTATCTCAAATTCATAAAATTAAAAAAGGAGATTCTGTTGGATATAACAGAGGTTTTATCGCAACAAAAGATTCAAAAGTCGGGATAATTCCTATAGGACATGCGGATGGCATAAGTAGAAGTTTTGGAAATGGTAAAGCAAGTTTTATCATCAATAACCAAGAAGCTAAAATTGTAGGAAATGTTTGTATGGATATGTTGATGGTAGATGTTTCAAAAATTAATTGTAATGAGGGAGATGAAGTAATTATCATTGATTCAAACAATCAAAATGCTGATCAACTAGCAAGAAAAAATGGGACTATTTCATATGAGATTTTAACCTCATTATCCAACAGAATAAAAAGAATTTATATTAAATAATTTCAATATTGCTTTAAATTTGAATTATGGATGTTGCAATAGTTGGAGCAACTGGACTGGTTGGCCAAGTACTTTTCGAGATTCTTGATAAATCTAAAATTAAAGTAGATAATATTTACGCAGTTGCATCTGAAAGATCTATTGGCCAGTCTATAAAGTTTAAGGGGGCAGATATTAAAATAATATCTATTGAAAATGTTCTTCAAAATAAAATTGACGTTGCAATATTTAGTGCAGGTAAGGAATTATCGTTGAAGTGGGCACCAATTTTTGTTAAAGAGGGAATATATGTTATTGACAACTCATCTGCTTGGAGAATGGATGTAACAAAAAAACTTATAGTACCTGAAATCAATGGGCATTTATTGCAGAAAGAAGACAAAATTATACCCAATCCAAATTGCTCAACTATACAAATGGTAATGGCAATCCATAATATTCATCGAAAGTATAATATTTTAAGAATTATTGTTTCAACTTACCAATCTATTTCAGGAACAGGAAGAAAGGCGATTGCTCAATTGGATAGTGAAGAAAATAATACCAATACTGAAAAAGTTTATCCTCATCAAATATATAAGAATGCTATTCCTCATTGTGATGAATTTGAAGAAAATGGATATACTAAAGAGGAAATGAAACTAGTTAAAGAAACGAATAAAATTCTTGGTTCAAATATTTCAATAACAGCAACGGCGGTTCGGTTACCAATTTCAGGGGGTCATAGTGAATCAATTAATATCACTTTAGAAAAATCATTTGATATAAATGATATAAAAAAAATTATACAAAACTCAGAGGGTGTAATTTTAGAGGATAAGCCATTTGAAAATCATTACCCAATGCCTTTAAATTCACAAGGCAAAGATGATGTTTATGTTGGAAGAGTTAGAAGAGATAACTCATGTGAAAACAGTCTAAATATGTGGGTTGTTTGTGATAATTTAAGAAAAGGAGCGGCAACTAATACAATACAAATAATGCAACTTTTGACTGAAAAAGGATTTATTGATTAAAATTCAAAATCCTCCATGAATTTTGTTGTATACACACCTTTGAGATAATCCTCATTATCCATTAACTTTCTATGAAAGGGTATGGTTGTCTTAATNCCCTCAATAACAAACTCGTCAAGAGCTCTACGCATCTTATTTATAGCCTCTTCTCTTTTTTGATCTGTGGTTATAATTTTTGCAATCATTGAATCATAATTAGGTGATATTGTATAACCGCTGTAAACGTGAGTATCAACTCGAATACCGTGACCACCAGGTAAATGTAAGTTTGTTATTAAACCAGGTGATGGTCTAAAGTCGTTATCTGGATCTTCAGCATTTATCCTGCATTCAATTGAATGAAGTTTTGGAAAATAAGGTTTACCAGATACCTTAGCTCCAGCTGCAACCTTAATTTGTTCTTTGATTAGATCATAGTCAATAACCTGTTCAGTAATTGGATGCTCAACCTGAATTCGAGTGTTCATCTCCATGAAGTAAAAATTTCTTTGACTATCAACCAAGAACTCTACTGTACCAACTCCCTCATAGTCTATAAATTTTGCAGCTTTTACCGCAGCATTACCCATTTTATTTCTCAAACTCTTTATCATGAAGGGTGATGGTGTTTCCTCAGTTAATTTCTGATGTCTTCTTTGAATTGAGCAATCTCTTTCAGATAAATGGCATACATTACCATACTGATCTGCAATGATTTGTATTTCAATATGACGGGGTTCTTGAATTAGTTTCTCAATATACATATCATCATTACCAAAAGCAGCCTTGGCTTCTTGCTTTGCGCTTTCCCAGTTCTTTTTGAAATCATTTCTTTTAAATACTGCTCTCATACCCTTACCTCCTCCACCTGCGGATGCCTTAATCATTACTGGAAATCCAATCTTGACAGCAATTTTAAATGCCTTTTCAACATCATCAACTGCACCACCTGAACCGGGTATTGTTGGAACTTTAGCTTGTTGCATAGTTGATACAGCTGTAGCCTTATCCCCCATTTTTTCTATCATTTCAGGTGAGGGTCCAATAAATTTAATTTTGTGTTCACCGCAAATTTTAGAAAACTTAGCATTCTCCGATAAAAAACCATATCCAGGGTGAATAGCATCTGCATTGGTGATTTCGGCAGCGGCAATAATATTTGATATTTTTAAATAGGAATCACTACTAGGTGCAGGACCAATACATACAGCTTCGTCAGCAAATTTAACGTGAAGACTTTCTTCATCTGCTTTTGAGTAAACAGCAACGGTTTTAATACCCATCTCCTTACAGGTTCTAATGACTCGTAAGGCTATTTCACCTCGATTAGCAATTAATACTTTTTTGAACATGAAAATTAATTTGGTTCGATTACAAACAAGGGTTGATCGAATTCAACGGGTGAAGCATCGTCAACTAAAATTTTTACAATTTTACCAGAAACATCAGATTCTATTTCATTAAATAGTTTCATAGCTTCAATAACACATAGAGTCTGTCCTTCGCTAATCTCATCCCCAACATTGACGAAGTTATCTTTATCTGGGGATGGCTTTCTATAAAATGTTCCGATAATTGGAGATTTTATGGTAACATGATTAGAAAAATCTGAATCAGTTGTTGAAGGTTGAGGTGGAGTTTGAACAACAGGTGTTGGGTCTGGTGCAATGATTGGTGGCTGAATTTGAGGTGATGGAAGAGTTTGTTGAATTAATGGTTGGGCTGTTTCATTAGAAAAACTTCTTCCTTTTATATTAATCTTAAAATCTTTATTCTCAATTGTTACTTCATTTACATCCGTTTTGGAAACAAACTTAATTAATTGTTGAATCTGCTTAAAATTCATAATAAAATGTATTTAAAACGCTAAAATCGTAAAAAAACATTTAAATAATAAACAAAAAACTTAGTTTTTTTAAATAAAATATTATTAAAAAAGTCATTATTTAATTAAAAAAAGATTGAAAATTATAGAAAAAGGTAAAAAAATATATATTTAATACATAAAAAACATTAAATATGAAATTATTGTAATAAAAACTTTAATTAAACATTTTTTTTGTCTTTTTTTTGTCTTTTTTTTTAATTTTTTAATATTTTATTGTTTAAATACACAATTTTTATTCTAAAAAACAATATTTAATCTATTTTGAAGAAAATAATTAGATTTTTTTGATTTTTTTTTATAATCTGTGTAATATTTATAATAGTTTTTATTTAAGCGTGTCTTTTTACAGAAATTTTAATAAAAAAGTAGAATTATGATTAAATTTTTGCAAACATTATGTAATTTTTAACTAAAAAGCATCCAAAAATTATAATGCAAATTGTTTGTAAAATCCTTTTAGTACTAGTTTTTAATGTCTCTTTTCTAAAATCTCAAATCCAAGAAGAAATTTATTTTGAAAGTGCCAATCCATTTGCAATGAGTGATGTGATTAATGATTTAGATAATCAAGAAAAACAAGAAGTTTATGGCATACTTACTATACCGAATGATATACTCACTGATGCAAAGTACCCTCTTATAATTGGTGTAGCGGGAAGTCTAGCCTGGCGTGATCATCATTATGAGTATTTAGATATGTATCAACAAGCGGGCATTGCAACTTTTGAATTAAAAAGTTTTAAAAGTAGGGATGTTGAATCAACAGTGGGATCTCAGGTTAAGGTTACAACAGCAATGATGATCTTAGATGCATATCGCGCATTGGAAAAGTTATCAAAACATCCAAATATTGACAAAGAAAGGGTTTCAATTACTGGTTGGAGCCTAGGTGGTGCTGTTTCATTATTTTCAGGATGGCTCCCAATTAAAAATGCGATAACAAAGGATGTCTCTTTTGCATCCCACCTACCCATTTATCCGCCTTGCTTTGTTGACCCTGAAAATACAGATTTTACTGATGCTCCAATTCATATTTTGATTGGGGAAATTGACAACTGGACCCCAGCAAAACCATGTATTGAATTTGTAAAGAAAATAAATAATAAGGGTAATGTTGGGTTGACAATTTATCCTAAAGCTCACCATTCATTTGACAGTAAATCACCACTTGAGCAAAATGAAGATGGTTTGAGTTTTAAGGACTGTTTGTTTAAGTTAACTGAGGATGGAGATGTTTTAATGAATTACTTATCGCTACCAATGTCCTCGCCTTTCATGCAGAAAATCGGTTTCCTTTTTTGCGTTGAAAAGGGTGTTACTTTAGGGGGTAACCCCGTGGCCAGGGAAAAAGCTTTTAAATTTGCGTTAGATTTTATGGAAGAGACTTTAAAAAAATAACTACTCCGTTTCTTCTGTAGTATCAGCTAAAACCTTACCTCTGTAATAAAGTTTTCCTTCATGCCAATGAGCTCTGTGGTATAGGTGATCCTGACCCGTAGTTTTGTCAGTGGCTATTTGAGATGCAGAGGCTTTNTAATGCGTTCTTCTTTTATCTCTCCTTGTTTTCGAAGTTTTTCTCTTTGGATGCGCCATGATTTACTTTTTTAATTCTTTTAGTTTATCCCAACGAGCGTCGAAATTACTATTTTTTTCTTTATTAATGTCAAATTCTTTTAATCTATTTAAGATTTCGGAGTCTATAGTCCCATTTTCCACATCTGGATGAACATTTCTTATGGGCATAGACAAAACAATCATCTCATAAAAATATTGGTCNAAATCAATAGAATGTGAGCCATGAGGCAAAACTAAAAGTTCATCATTTTCATCATCATACGAATCTCCAAACTTTACAAGTAAGTTTAATTTTGAATTAATTTGGTAATCAAAAGGTTCATTTGTAAGTGTACAGTTTATATTAACACTTCCAATGCCTTTTAAACTTAATTCAATAATTGTTGATTTTTTAACAAGCACTAAATCCACATTAATCTCAACACTATTGAATTCAGAATACTCAAATGTTTCAAAAAAAGATTTGGATAAAGGAAACTGAAAATTGTGAGTTCCTTCTTTTAATCCAATAAATTTTACTGAAAAACCCNTTACTTTACTCATTTTTTTAAAAAAATTGGAATGCGAATATACTAATTTTTTCCTCTGTTTTTTACAATTTCTATAGATGTAAATATTGCCGATTTAAATGAGTCATAATTAGCAATATTTTTCCCAGAAATATCATAAGCTGTGCCGTGATCAGGTGAGGTTCTAACTATATCTAAACCTGCTGTAAAATTTACGCCTTTACCAAATGTTAATGTCTTAAAGGGAATCAATCCCTGGTCGTGATATGTGGCAACAATTGCATCAAAATTNTTNTATGATTGAGATCCAAAAAAACTATCACTTGCATAAGGACCTTTAATGTCATAGGATTCTCCNNTNAGTTTATTTAAAACTGGTTTTAAAAGTTTTTCATCATCATTTCCAATCACACCTTGATCACCAACATGTGGATCAATTGATAAGACAGCAACTTTAGGTCTTTTAATTCCAAAATCATTCAATAAAGAGTTAAAAACTTCTTTAATTCTAAATTCAATTAAATTTACATTTAGATGATCTTTAACACGACTTAAAGGAATGTGTTCTGTCAAAAGAGCTACTTTTATTTCATTTGAAACCATGAACATTAAACTCTCACCTTGAAATTCATTATCTAAATAATCTGTATGTCCCTTAAACTGAAAGTCATCAGACTGGATGTTTTTTTTATTAATTGGCCCAGTAACTAAAGCATCTATCTTTTTATTTTTTAGAGCTTTTACAGCTGCAAATAAAGAATCCTTAGAATATATTCCCCCTTCTGTTGTAAGCTTACCGTACGAGAGTTTGATTTCTTTTTTATTAATTGGGTATACGTTAATACACCTTTCATCATAATTATTAAAATCACTGACTTCTTTTAAATGCAAATCAATATTGAAATAGCTTATTTGGTTTTTTATTAATTTGAAATTTGAAAAAACTATCACTGAACATTCATCGAAGACTGATTTATCTTCAAGGGATTTTAAAATTACCTCTAAACCGATTCCATTAGGATCACCAACAGAAATTCCAACAATCGGTTTTGATTTTTTTAACATGCCTTTATTATTATTGTGTATTTTTGGGCCTGTAAATATACAATTATATGTTCACAGGCATAATAGAAACAGTTGGTGAAGTAGAGCAAATTAAAAAAGAAGGAAATAACATAATCTTTACCATTAAATCTAAAATCTCATCCAAACTAAAAATAGATCAAAGTTTATCTCATGATGGAGTATGCCTAACGGTTGTTGAAAAAACTGAATCGACCCACTCAGTTGTTGCAATAAAAGAAACTTCTCTTAAAAGTAACGTTAAAGAATGGAAAGTTGGGACTTTAATTAACTTGGAGAGGGCAATGAAACTTGGAGATAGGCTTGACGGTCACATTGTTCAAGGTCATGTTGATCAAATAGCAAAATGTACGGATATTTCTGAAGAAAATGGGAGTTGGTATTTTAATTTTGAGTATGATGAGTCTGAAAATATTACTGTTGGTAAAGGATCTATTTCTGTCAATGGTGTAAGCCTAACAGTTGTTGAGTCAGGCCCATCTAACTTTTCAGTAGCCATAATTCCCTACACATATCGGCACACCAATTTCAAATCACTTAATATTGGCTCAACTGTGAATATTGAATTTGATATGATAGGAAAATATATTGCTAAACTTATCAAAAGCTCTAGAGATTGAATCGCACCAAAGTTCTAGCATTATTGGCTGCTACAACAGCTACAACTATATATGGCCTAAACCATACAATAGCAAAAATGATAATGCCAATTTANATTGGTTCATTGGGGCTTGTTCTTCTTCGGGTTTTGGGGGCTACTGCAATCTTCTGGACATTAAGCCTGTTTATTAAAAGAAAACCAATTGAAAAAAAAGATCGATTTACGATTTTAAAGTGTGGTCTGTTTGGAATGAGCATTAACATTGCTGCTTTCATCGCAGGACTAGACTATTCAACACCTGTAAATAGCTCAATATTAATCATAGTGTCTCCAATATTTGTTGTGATTCTATCTTTTTTCATGTTTAAACAAAGAATAAATTTTTTTAAAGTACTTGGAATATTTCTAGGATTTATTGGTGCTCTTATTTTAATTATAAGTGCCGATACAAATAGTTCAGTTGGTAGAAATATTCCACTTGGAAATTTTCTGTTTATTGTAAATAGTATTTCGTATGCATACTACTTAATTATTGTTAAACCAATGGCAGAAAAATATGATTTAATCACCCTGCTAAAATGGCTTTTTCTTATTGGATTAATCTTTAATTTTCCATTAGGAATTAATCAATTTTTAAATGTTGAATGGACTAGCCTTCCATTCAAAGAAGCAATTCTGCCAATGATGTATGTAGTCATTTGTACAACATTTATGACATACCTATTCAATGCATTTGCTTTGAGTAAATTATCTTCGACTGAGGTTGCTGTATTTATGTATTTACAACCCATAATTGGTGTCTTATTTGCAATTTTTACAAAATCCGATACGATAACGCTAACAATATTTATTGCCTCTATGCTAATTTTTTCTGGTGTTTATTTGACAACTGTATTAAAAGAAAAAAATCAGCTATAAAGTAACTTTACCTTTGAAGTAAGTTTTAGCTTTTCCNTTAATTATTACCCGATTGCCTAAATCCTCACAAAACATTTCGCCACCTCTCTCAGACAATTGAATGCTTTTAAGTTTGGTTTTTTTTAGTACTCCACTCCAATACGGCACTAATGAACAGTGTGTAGATCCTGTGACTGGATCTTCAAAAAAAGAACATTGAGGAACAAAATATCTTGAAACAAAATCTGATTTACTTCCCCTTGCGGTGATAACAACACCCCCTGGATCCAAATTTATTTGGTCAAACAATTCCTTATTAATTTCAATATTTTTTATTTGTTCTTCATCTTCATAAACCAAAACATAATCTCTTGCTTTTAAAACTTCATTTGGTTTTATGCTTAAAGAATCCATAATATTTTTTGGTAATTCAGAACTTATTGGTTTTCTGTGTGGAAAATCCATTTGCATATAATCTTCATCAAATTTTACAATTAGCTCTCCACTGATTGAGTTAAAGATGACCTGATCTTCTTTAAAGTCTAGATGGTTTTTTAAACAATAGGCCGTCGCCAGTGTTGCATGACCACAGAGATCCATTTCAATTTCTGGGGTAAACCATCTCAAATTAAACCCATTATTTTTTTTTATAAAAAAAGCCGTTTCTGATACATTATTTTCTTTGGCAATATTTAAAAGTAATTCATCCGGCAACCATGAATCTAATGGCATAACACATGCTGGATTTCCTTTAAATAATTCAGAGGTAAAGGCATCTATTTGAAAAATTTCAATCTCCATAATTATTACAAATTTAAACCTTTACCTTTATGAATTATCTTACATATATAACATATTAATAAAATGAAAAAAATAATTATAATTCTAGCGCTTCTTCTAAGTTCTACCAATATCTATACTCAAGACAGGGAACAAATGAGACAGATGGTCNCTGAATACATGAAAAAAATTGGAATTGAAGATGACCAGATTCAAACATCAATGATGCTTGTTAGAAAAATTATGATGGANTATGTTAATGAGATGGAAATTTCAAAGGAATCAAGTGAGAAATTGAAAAACTATAGTGATAAACAGAGGCAAGCACTAAAAGATCTTGCTAAAAAATTAATCAAATTAAGATCTGAAAATCGGTCCAAATCAAATTTTGACAAACCCAATAAACGTCAAGGACCTGCCAGGCCGGATGTTGGTGATCCAATATTTGAAAAAATTATAGAATATTTAAGAGAACAGGGAATTAACAGAAATAATTTTAGAGATGTTTTTAGTACAGTAAGGGATATTAGATTGGAGTTTGTACAGTCCACAGATAAATCAAAATTTAAACCAAGTAAAAAATATATTAAAAAACTAAAAAATTCAGGATTGTCTGATGATTCAATAGATAGAATTCTTGACTTAATTAAGGCAATAGTAGGTCTAGAAAAATAAAATTCAATAAATATTTATAATTTAATGGCTCGTTGATGGGCCATTTTTTTTTTGAGAATTTTAGGTTTTTGATTTTATGCTGGATAGCATTAGGTCTAATCACTTTCCTTTACTTAATCTATTCGAAAAGAAGGGCGCCATATGGGAGACACGTTAAAAAGAAGCATGGAATTCTGATCGATAACTCATTTGGATGGTTTATTATGGAGCTACCTGCATTAATTATTATGCCCGTCTTGAGTTTGCAAAATACTGATAATCCATTTGTAATATTAATTGTCTTTATTTGGTTTTTACATTATTTCAATAGATCAATTATCTTTCCCCTAAGAATAAATACCAAAAAAAAGAGAATTCCAATATTAATTGTTTTAAGCGCATTTACATTTAATACAATCAATGGTTTATTTAACGGTTATCATGTCCAGATTAATGTATCAGAGACAAACATTTTTGAATTTAATATAATACTTGGCGTATTGATATTTTTTATTGGGATGATAATTAATGTAAAATCTGACAATAAGTTAATTTCTTTAAGGAAAGAAAAAATGGGCTACAAAATCCCAAATGGTAAGTTATTCAACTTCGTTTCTTGCCCTAATTATTTAGGTGAGATAATTGAATGGTTTGGATTTTTTATTCTTGTTCCCAGCATAGCTTCATTAAGTTTTTTTCTTTGGACTTCATTCAACTTAATACCAAGGGCATTAAATCATCACGAATGGTACAACGAAAAGTTTAAAAACTATCCAAAAAACAGAAAAGCCGTAATTCCGTTTATTTTATAAATAAAGTTTTAAATTTGAAGTATTATGAATGCATACAAAGCAAATCTTATTAATTCCATTTCATTAATTGTTCTTGGCGTTTGGGGCTATATTGATGGGTCATCAATTACAGCATTAATTCCAACTGCTTTTGGGGCTATCCTTTTAGCTTGCGCTGGTGGAGTTAAAAATCAAAATAAAATTATTGCACATATTGCCGTACTGTTAACACTATTGATCCTATTTGCGCTTTTAGGAATGAGATTACCTAAATCATTAGAATCAGGAGGTATTGGTCTATTTCGCGTATTATTTATGTGTGGAACATCATTGTTGGCAATGATTTATTTTGTAAAAAGTTTTATAGCAGCGAGAAAAAAATAGACTAATTTTTTTGTGGAAACCTGCCATAGTTTCCCATTCCATCATAGTCCATTTCATTAGCTTGATCTGAATCCTTATACTTATCTTTTTCCTCTTTGTTGACAAGAAATACACTTGCAATCACTAAACAACTAACCAGAAAACCTATTATAAATAAATACAATTCCATTACTATTTATATACGCTTTTAACGTATGAACCAAAAGCTAATATCGAGGGGACCCATAATCCTACATAAAAACCTTCTTCCTTAAAACCATTAAACCATAATCCAACAGATAAAGCAAATGAAATTAATACCGCTATTAAAAGTAATTTATCTGACTTTTTAAATTTGGAAAACATGTCTTTTAAATATTAGTTTAAATTAACTTATATATTTGTGATGTTAATATTAGTAAATATTTACAAAATATTAGAGAATTTATGACTGAAAAAATTAATAGTGTTTTTGAAAAAGTTTTTTCAGATAGTAATTTAAAAACATTTGAGAAAATTATTTTATTTCTAGCTACAGCTGGATTTATAATTCACTTGGTTCTAATATTACTAAACAACAAGGGCTACGTAGATCTATCATTTTTTCAGGGTAGCCTATTTGTAAATCCAATTTCAGCTATTTACACTCCTTTTTCTTTTATACTTATCTATGAAGCATTTTTATTGATTTACTACCTTCCTCGCTCATTCACAACTTCAATTGCAAAGCAATTTGAAATTATGTCTTTGATATTAATAAGAAAAATATTTAAAGATATACCTGATGTTGATTTATCCGATAATTGGATTTTAAATGAAAATAATCTTCAACTGATTTATGACTTGTCAGGTGTATTAATTGTTTTTTATTTGATATATATGTTTAAAAAGTTGAAAGAGAATTTACCAAAACTACCTGTTCATCAAAACTTGGAACGTTTCCTAGGTTATAAAAGATTAATTAGTCTTTTGTTAATTCCTACATTAATTATTCTTTGTGTATTTAGTTTTATAGAATGGTATGGTGCTGTGTTTATTGGCGGAGAAAACTCTCCAAATATAGATTATTTATTTTTTGTAGAATTTTTTGGAATATTAATTTTGGTTGATGTATTTATTTTATTGATTTCTTTTCAATACACAGAAAGATACTCACAACTGGTTAGAAATACCGGTTTTATCATATCAACCATACTTTTAAGATTGTCATTTAATGCAGTTGGGTTAACCAGCATAATCCTATTGATAAGCGGTATAGTTTTCGGATTAATTATTCTTTACATTTATAACAAAATGGAAAGAACATCTCTAGTCACATGAGCCTAGACTATAACTGATTAGTCCAGCACATCCAGCTAAGGTAGAGTTATTGTAAGTAAAACCATCACAACCACAAACAGGGTCTACAACAGTTGGTGCAATGCAATTTTTACTAACATTTGATAAATCAATGCAACCATCAAAGTACTTGATGATGAATTCCTCATTTTCTTGTGAGCCAAATGTCATANNACTAATCTCAGAAATGGCAGCTCTTATGAGTTCAACTGAATCAGAAGTGTCTGGCATTGTAAATGTGGATCTATCCATACTAATTAATTCGTTTTTGTCGGAGTTTAGATCGATAGCTGTGTAAAAATAATATCTTAAGACATAACCAATACTGATTTCTAGATTTCCATAATTTTTATCAAAAACCGCAGGATCAGAAATTGTTGTTTTTAAAATTCGATAAGGCTGATTAAAACTTGAATTAGTTCGAAGAGCTGGCAACTCAATTATGTCAGACAAATTTTGGTCTCTGTCATTATCATTAGGGTATTCTTCTGAACAAGAAATTGAGTTAACGATAAGAAGCATAACAAAAAGATTTTTCATAATCGTATTGGTTCAACTATTATGCCATACAATTTTGCTTAGGCATAAGTACTATAGCTTGGATTGATGGGTGATATAATTTCAAAAACTTTTGCTTTTTCCAATACTTTAATTTGGAAACAACTTTCTAATTGAGCAGTAAAAAAAGTTCCCGCAGAGTATTCAATTCCATTAAAAGACATTATTCCTTCCATCAAAAATATAGAATGAATAAAACCTTCATTAATATCAATTAGATGACCTCCAATTTCAAAACAATATTCATTTATACTAACTCCTTCAGAATCAATTTGAACTGGTGAATGACTACCTATTATATTTTTCACGACTTTATTTTTTGAAGAGTTTATTAAAAATTCATTTGACTTG
>FUFK010037828.1_pt1 | contig 81337 bp, 75 predicted proteins | sample 1021851 | NCBI WGS metagenome assembly FUFK01 (sample SAMEA51879418, study PRJEB19060) | metagenome
GCCATGCCAGAAGCCGAAAAGTGGGATGGCGTCGAAGGTAAGATTCAGTATTTAGAAAAGTGATGTCGCTATAAACAAAATCTTTATACATTAGGCCGTAGCTTTTGCTGCGGTCTTTTTTTATCCAACGTTGCCGTAAAACCACCCACTTCAGGGGGTGGATATAAGGCGACATATACTGTCGTGAGTAGTACTTAAAGGGTTGTAAGTTGAAATTAACCTCGCCATACTAAAGGTATGAAAACCCTCAAACTACGCATTAAAGACAAGCATATAAAAGAGCTGAATCAGCTAAGCGGTTCGGTAAACTACGTGTGGAACTATGTTAATGCGTTAAGTTTTGAGCATCTAAAGCGAACAGGTAAATTCTTTAGTGCCTACGACCTAAACGAATACACCAAAGGCAGTGGCGAANTATTTAGGCTTACACTCACAAACTCTGCAAGCCATNAACGAAACTCATACCAAATCTCGTAAGCAGTTTAAAAAAGCCAAACTAAATTGGCGAACCAACCGACCCGATGCCAAGCGAAAAAGTTTAGGTTGGATTCCTTTTAAAAAGTCAGCAATCAAACATCTGCACACCAGACAAACGGGAAAGAAAGCACTTAAATCAACCATACAGCTATCGCTCTCTAAGGGTCAAAAGCTCATCATAGATGTCTTTGATAGCTACAACCTAAGCCTGTATCAAATCAACACGCTTGAGATAGTGCAAGACANCCGTAATCGTTGGTATGCCTGTATTACCGTCAAAGATTTTCCTAGACAAGTAAGTGGGATGGGCAGCGTTGGTATTGACTTAGGCTTAAAGGAATCTGCTACCACATCAAACGGTGACAAGCTGACAACCAAACAAACGCAAAAGTGGGCTGAAAGGCTTGCAATAGCTCAACGAGCGAAAAACAAACAGCGTGTCAAAGCAATACACGCCAAAATCAAAAATTCAAGGTTAGATGCAATTCACAAATTCACCACCAAGCTTGTTAAAGACAATGCTTTGATTGTGGTTGGTGATGTTAAATCACGCTCATTCACAAGTAAGAAAACCAACCTAGCTAAATCAACATACGATGCAGGATGGTTTGAACTCAAAAGACAACTGGAATATAAATGCAAGTATGCAGGTTGTCAGCTTGAGATAGTAAATGAGAGATACACTACCCAAACCTGCTCGTGCTGTGGCGATATGTCCAGTAGTCCGAAAGGTAGAGCAGGTCTTGGAATCAGAGGATGGAGGTGTGCTGAGTGTGGCACATGGCATGATAGAGATATCAATGCCGCTAAGAACATCCTTGCGGTCGGGCTTGACCGTCTTGCAGAAGGAATCCCCTCACTTTAGGGAGGGGAGGAAGTCAAGCCGTAAGTCATTTAATTGAGCGGTATCTACATCGCCCGATAATAATACCGATCCAACCTCGGCACATCATCGGTGTGGAGCGCTTGTGACTGCTCAAAGAACGCCACTTGCGTAAGCTTGACGCTACCCGGACATTGAAAATTGCAAAGCATGATGTTCTGTATCGCCTCGCTATTATTCGGATTCGTTGTCGTCTTAGTGAGAATATAAGCGTCATCACCGAATACCTCATGCCAGTTGTTAAATAGCGTTTGGCTATAGCCATGCTCTGCGTTGGCCTTGCCGATCATATTGGCCATGATATAGCTACTGTTGTCCTGAAACTGGCGTAGTGCTTCAATAGTGTACAAGTTCCCTGCCACATGACGCCCTTGAAAGGCATCAATCAGCATAAAGTCATAGCTGGCGTCACGATGACGGGTTAAATAGCCACGCGCATCATCACCGATGAACTTAATATTGGGCGCGATTGGCGCTTTTAAGAAGTGCGCTTCTACAATGTCGGGTAACCCCTTATCAATGTCGATAACCGTCAGCGCCATATTCGGGTTGTGGTGCGCCACTTCGCTAGGTGTGCCCATCCCTGCCCCGCCAAGGAATACTAAACTCTTCGGCTCAATTTGTTCAATCGCCTCCACAGTGATCTTACCGTACCAGTGGCAGTTCTGTTTAGATAAATATATCCAACAGCTACTGGTCGTCTGCCCGGGTTTATCGGTAATAGTCACCGCTAATTGCTTATCGATGACGGTTTGCTTAATAAACCAAGCGTTCGTTGCAGTCTGATAGCCGGTATCAACTTTATTGACAAAGATAAAGGTCAAAGTCACCAATACCGCCGCTAGCGCCAAGCTATAATTGATGCGATGGGTCGATAAACTTAGCGGCTCATCACTCGCAACTTGTACTGCTAAGCGTGTACATAAGTAAGCGCTAATGGCTAAAGCGGCGATAAATAACGCGAGGCTACTCATCAGGCCAATATAAGGTAGCAGTAGTATAGGCGTCAACGTCGAGCCCAGCACGCTACCGACAGTGGTAATCGCCACCATCATGCCAGCGTTCTTGCCAGCATCGACATTGTTATTATCATCAGCGTTCTCATATTTCAGTGATAAAAACTGGGTAATCAGCGGGATAGCGGTCGAGCCAAACGCGAGCCCTACCCCGAATAATAGCCCAACGCCAATAGCGGCGATAATCGGACTATCAATACTAACGGTCATCGCTGCAAGTAGTGGCAGCTGAATAATACAAGCGATCGAGTGAGAGATAGCCGATAAGGATAAAACGTATCCGGCCTTGAGTAGCGCCTGTCTTGGGGTGTGAATATCTTGCGAGAGGCGCCCGCCATACCAGTAACCCAAGGCGATAGCGATGAGTACCATGGCGAGGATAACGCCAGTAATAGAAATAGACGCGCCGATATAAGTGGCGGAGATACGGATGGCATAGATCTCGATACCGAGACCGGCAAAGCCCTCGAGTAGCGCAATAGCGAGACAAACGCCTAACACCTTTTTTTGCATAAAATGAGTCATCGTTATAATTTTAGATGCGGTGATTTTACACTATTGGGAATGATTGTTTGGGTGTTGGAGGGTTATTTATTTAGTTTCGAACATAGTTGGCTTCTACACAGCCTCCACTGAAAGTCCAAGCTAGACTTTCACTATTTACAGTCGGAGTCAATATACAGTTTTCATTGGTGGCTATGCCTTTATAAGCATTAGGCGTTGCTGTAATTACTCCATTCGTAACTTTCAAACTATTTAAAGCTGCAGTTGTTGATACTGTGGTAGCACTTTTTATATTACCACTACCGGTATCACACGAAGCTAAGGATAGCTTTTCTGCGAAGCATAAAGCTACATCCGTCTTATAAGAGGTCATAGTATTTATTATATCGATATAAGCGGCTTTTTTTACATAATATTGGTACGCAGGTAATGAAATGGCGGCTAAAATACCGACAATAGCAATGACTATCATCATCTCAATGAGAGTAAAGCCCGATTGAGAATTGCGTGAGTGATTTGCTAATGAAAGCATAAGAGTATTCAACCTATAGGTAATGCTTTACCTATGCAGACTTCATGCCATCTATAAATTAAGAACAGTTATTGCTATTTTTTGCGCTGAAATCAAAGTTCGGATATTTCTCTAATAGGTATTTTTTTGGTTGTTCAGAATCTTGATTATTATAAATAGTAGCTTGGTAATAAAGTAATAAGTTTTTATTAGTAGGATAACGATAGAAGCTATTTTTAAGGACTTTGAATTTATTGTTTTTTAGAACATAGCACTCATCTAGAAATAGAATATCGTTATTTATGTCTAAAGCATCCAACAGTAGTATTTTGGAGGATATAGGCTGTACTTGCTCAGAGAAAAGGTTTTTAGAAGCGTAAATAGTTCTTTTATTATTAAATAAGAAATAATCTCTCGTTATAATAATAACTGCAACTATTAATAGACCAATTATAGTGATCACTAGGCCTTTGACATTTGTCTTCTTAGTGTCATCTAGCTGTTGATGCAAAATGCCAATATACACACCTATCGGCAATAAGAAGTAGGCATATGCAAATGGATATTCAAGCATACAATGGATAAAAAAAGCAGTGATAATAAGGAAATATAGCAATTGGTTAGGAGTGTTTATTTTTTTATAGGTTTGCCAAAACCAGATCAGCATAATGCTTATGATTGATATACCTATGGGAATGCCAGTCCAAACTATAATATCCAAAAACAGATTGTGCGAGTATTCAAGCCAAATGTTTAGAGGATACTCGAGAGTTACTGAGGTTTGTGCTACCGAAGTTTGATTCCAGCCATAGCCAAACCATGGCTTGTCTATAATGGCGATGAGCATTTGCTTCCATATATAGAGCCGTGAAGAATCAGAGCTGATTCTTTCTGTCGCAGTCAAACCTTGATCGTGGAAGAACAAAGTTATATAGGGCAAAGTCGAAACGAGAAATAAAAATGCTATAGCACTTCTGAGCATAGTACTAAAAAGATTCAATTTCCTTTTAAACAATGTGATGAATAGTATGGCTATAAATACTAGCCAGCTCGTTCTAGACTGAGTAAGCACTATCCCTGTCATTAAAATGGCACTTATCAAGATATAGAATTGAATTTTTATTTTACTATTTTTGAATAACAGAATGTTAGAAAAAAACCCTATAAATAACAATGTGGCTAAATTATTGGGTTGTCCTATATTAGCAAAGGGACGGCGAGGGCTGCTATCCAATATAAATACTGAATGATATAGACCACTCCACTGTATGAGCTGCAATGTTACGCAAGACAGACTTATAAAGATAAAGAAAATAGAGAGCTTTTCGATCTCTCGAAAAGATTTGTTGAAGTTAGTACCACTCATTATACTTAAGAAAAAAACACTAATATAAATAAGGGATAAGACTAGCTCTTGGGTAAAAAATAATATGCCAAATAAGTATTGGACTAGAGGGATAAGCGCTATAAACCCAAAGGTACAAACAAATTTCTTATTAACTTCAATGCTTCTATAATAACTTTGTGTTGATATCAATATTACTAGGGCGAATATAGCACATAAGTCTTGAAATGCGCTTACCCATGGTTGCATAAAAATAGGGCTAAGATAACTTAGCCCTATCAAAATATAAAAAATATAAATTAGCATTATAAAATTTTAGGTTTCGTTACGACACTCGGCAGGAACAAATTTTTGAGAAGCAGTGTTGGTACTACATACCCACTCCACGCCATTACCATCATACTCAGGTGTTAAAGTCAGCGGTACTGACTTGGCGGCTGCAGTAGTAGTTACTAAGATTACACCATCTCCAGTACAAGTTGATGAAGCTACGTTTTTAGTAGCATTTGAAGCCCCAATAGTTGCTACCCCATCACATGCAGTATCAGAATCAATAGCTGTACCGCCTGTACTAATAATGTTCTCAGAAATAGTTGCTTTCATAGCTGAAGCAGTAGTTAATGCCTCTGACACACGAGCACGGGTGGTGTAATCAGTATAAGCCGGTAGCGCGATCGCAGCCAAGATACCGATAATGGCGATAACGATCATTAGTTCGATTAAGGTAAAACCTTTTTGAGCAGTGTTCATAAGAACTCCTTTGGGGTATATAGAGACAGTCGGTTATAGTACGACTTATCTTTAATTTACATACAAATAAAATTAGCTATTACGCCTTATTTGAGTAGTTGCACATAATATGCCAAAACTAAAAAATGACGGAATTAATAAGAGCTTACGGGTTTTACCCCTATTTATTACCGTTTATAACGATATTTCGACCGCTTGTTAGTGTAGCGTTAACATAATGTTACTGTCAACCTGCTAATTATCGTCAGTTCAGTCACTTAATATAACAAAGCGTAACTTTGTTTGACGTTTTTTGTCAATTATTTATGGCGACTGACAAAATTTATATCCCTATTGCCAATTAATGGCATTTAGTTCCACTGATCGCCGCTACCGCAAGTATTGACACTATTTATCTCTCGGCATTTTATCCCTTGGTAATTCAAAGATAAGTTACCATCGCCGGCCATTTGTGTACCTGTCACAGGAGTTGCCGTGATAGTCCACTCTGCTGTCAAAGGATCAGGAGTAAATGTCACGTTATACAATGCGTTGCCTTGCTTAGGATAGCCACCGCCTAGTCCACTTATTAAATCATTACTATAACTACCCTGTGCCAGCTTACGCGCTTGAATCTCGGAGGCGATATTATGTATCTCACTCATCATATCCGTGCGTTTGGACTTAATGACATAGCTCTGATAGCTTGGATAGGCAATAGACGCCAGTACCGCGATGACGGCGACGACGATCATTAGCTCTATTAGGGTGAAGCCTTTGGTATTTTTTAGCATTACCACTCCTTTTGACCCGTACCGCAGCCTAAACTATCAATGTTATCAATCTCGATATCATTCGTATTTTGACAGCGTAACCCTTCGCTAGTTAGAACGAAATTATTAGCGTCTTTAGTAATACCAGTTTTGCTTTTTTCAGCTAGCATCTTCCATGACCTGCCCGTAGTAGCGTTGACCGTATTTGGCTTATCAGGATCAGGCGTTGTCACCAGTGAACTACCAGTAGCTTCACCATCGACTAAGGTAATCTTATAGCGGTAATCGGTTGCAGTGCTACCGTCTGGTACGTAGACAGTCTTGTTATCCGTCTCATCATAGTCATAATCATAACTAACAGTGCTAGTAGAGCTGACTTTTCGCGGCAGGAAGCCCTGATAAGTGAGAGACTTGGCGCGCCATTGCTCCAGTTGAATTTGCAACTGCAGCATTTGGGCCTGCGTCTCATTCTCAGCGTTTTTGATGACGTATTGACGATAGCTCGGAAAAGCGATAGCCGCTAATATAGCGATGATGGCCACAACGATCATCACCTCAATGAGCGTAAAGCCGCGCACACCGCCATGCCTTGCCTTGTTTACCGTACTACTTGTCTGCGGCTTCATCATATAAGGCGTCCTGTCAAAGATACGAGTAAAAACCAGTATAGATTAGTCATCATTGAGCTGTTTGTACCATGCCTTTGGCTGTAGAGTATAGCGTTCACTGAATATAAACTCAGCCGCGCTACCATCGCCATTTACTTTTGTCGTACCATCAAGATCTTTTATATTACTATCAACTCTATCCCCTTCGTCATTTGTGACCTTACCTCCTTCACCATAATCGGTGCGATTATCAGGATCAACACGGCTATCCATACTTGTCGTGCCTATAAGCACTTTTAGATCCGTGTTATCTTTATTATAAGCACCTAAAGTGAGCTCTTGGATACCCTGTCCAGCTGGTACATAACCACCCGTTCCTGATTTTGAGGTCGCATCTGTACAGACGCCATAAGGCAGACAGTACAACTGACGCTCTGAGCCCCCTGCAATCTTCGCCGTACAGCTGTCTACCTCATAGTACTGCTTATCAGGGTTATAGACTGTGGTGTAGAGTAAATCATTTATTACCACGCTATCGCCGACGCCTTTATTGTATCTGACATTATTAAAGCCATCAAAACGAGTCAAGGGATAGTACCAGCCTTTTTTGTTGCCAGTAATCATCGTCGCTTTAGCCGCTTTTTTTTGCGCTTCGGTTGGATTGACACCTAGCTGAGTGGCTAAATTAGTCAAATTGCTTTCTGTTAGGCTGTTCATGGTTAGCGTTGGCGCTGGTGAGGTATCATATAGATCAACTCTAGTGACATCGCTATCAATGATACCGTAGACACGGTTGCTATGCGTATCGTCATCGCGCAGTGTCGATAACGGCGCACTGCGGTTACCCGAGATGACGTTGACCATCGCAAATATTTTGCCGTTATTAGCACCCCCTTCACTGCGGTAGAAGCTCACGACAGGTCGCTCATAAAAACGATAGGTATATTTGCTATTAGTAGGCGCAGTATTGAGTATTCGAGTCACACGCTTATTTGAAAAGCTGTTAACTTCACTAAAGCCAAACTTGGCAGGGCGCGCATTTTCAAAATCAGCACGGAACACTTGACCGCCCAGATCAGCAGCATACAGATGATCCATTAGACCGTCGTTATCACGATCGAGCACGGTGATACCACCGGTGATACTATGGATCATATTTGCATTATTAGTGGTACTACCGCTTTTACTTGCCGACCAAATCAGCGCCCCTGTTTTGGCATTGACCATATAGATAGCATTGCCTCTAGCAGGTGCATTGCTCGTCGCTACGTAGTCTTCGACTTCGTACTTCATATCATAGCCACCCCCAAATATTAGCACATCTATGGGGTCAGCGCCTTTGCTCTGACGAATTTTAGCTTCTATAGGCTTGTTCCAAATCTGACCTAAACGGGCAAAACTCGTTGACGCTGCACCATTTAGAGCACTTGGGGTAATCGTAAATAACATCTTAGGACGATCTTTGACAGTGAGGTCAATACCATTTAGCCCCTCACCGCCCATACGCAGTCCACCATAAGCGAACACCCCTTTACCTGATGAAGTTTCTACCATTACCCTTTTGTTGGCCAAGTCATAAGTATAATCCGTTTCTACTAGCCATGGCGCGTCAACACCAAAGTAAGGTTCCCCCACTTGAGCTTTTTTTGATCCAACGACTAAGGCTTCTGGCTGTGACAAAAGCATAGACTTAGGAATGATGGCTACCGTCTCTTCACCATTATCCGCATCGACTAAATGCAGCGCACCATCCATAGAGCCAAATAACACATAATTATCACTAGGGCCTACGATGCGACCGTTATCATCTAAAGTTGAGCCATAAGACACTGAGGTCGGCTTAGAGTGTACGACACCGCCCAACACTTTGATCTCTTGTGTTGGTGGGGTCAGTACTAGGTCTTTAACCAGAGTCGTATCTACCGCATTTCCTTCAATAGTAATCAAACCGTCAAACCCTAAAAAGCTTAGTAAACGGCGTTTATTGAGTTCGGTATAAGTATCCGTATCTTTGAGATCGTTGAAGCCGATAAGAGTACCATCAGGATTGACCCCGATCTTACGCAAAACTGGTGTGGAATCACCGGCAGCTTTAAAGTCTTCGACATATAAGCTACGTAGACTTCCTAAACCTGATTTGGGTGACTTCAACTGTGCATAGACACCGCCTGCCTCAATGGCGTTATTGGTCGTTACGTTATCGGTCTTAAAGTTGCCTGACTGCCATATGTCGCGTGTCAATTCATTCAATCGACCAGAGACATCTTTATATAGCAAGTTATCGGATGGGTTATTGATATCTGCAGCGTTAGCAATTTTGCCGTATAGAGTGCCTTTATTAAGATTGTATTTCTTTAAGTTACCTTTCCAGATGCTAGCGGTAGAGGCAATATTAGGATCTATCATTGGCAGATAAGCGTAAGGGAGCTGGTTTGAGGCACGATAAGGGTCATCCGGAATGGTAATCGTCCCTGATGGTGAGGTACTAATCACATAGTCTAGGCTCGCTGCAAAATCCAGCAAACTACTTTGGATGGTTGAAGTACCAGTAGGATCTTCATCATCTCCGTTGAGTTGTCCTCGATCTCCTCGCACGTAATAAAAGCCGCCATCGCCAAATATCTTAGGTTTTTTGCTCTCATTAATAAGCTCATCATCACCCCAACGCTGGCCTAATCGGCATAGGTTCAAAGCATTTTTATCGGTGGTCGTATTAGTACTGCCTTCACAGTTTAAAACCTCAACAGGTTCGCCCTCAATAAAAATAGTTTTTTTGGCGGTTATACCAGCGAAGTTTTTACCAAAACCTACAGTTGCCGTTTTGATAGGCTGCTGAATTGGGTTAGTAGGATCGCGCAGCAGCTGGGTATATTCAGCCATACAGCCCCAAGCCCCATTCGAATTACCTCCAGTTAAGCCGCTACAGCTATCGACAGAAAGTGAGCTTCCCGTTAGGGACTGATTCATCACCGCTTTAGCTCGTTCTGTATTTGAACCATTAGGCTCACCATCAGTCATCAGATAAATACCATTACCACTACATTGTCTTTGTGTAGTGAGTGGCGAGATATATTTACTGTTTTTCTTGGAGGTCCATATTGAATCGTCAAAACCACTGTAATTAGTATAACCTGACTTTTTGGTCGTCGTTCCCATCATGTAAGCACCTGCTTCGGCGAGTGCATGTGCTGTTGGGGTGTTACCACCGTTACTTATGTCTACAATTGATTGAATTACCTTAATGCGCTGAGCGGCATCCAGTGGCCCTAATGGTGCAATGACCTTTCCTTTAGTGCCGGTAAAGACACCTACACCGATTTCGTATTCATTTGGTATTGAAGCTTTATCTGTAAATCTATCTTTATCTGTTTTATGAGATATCTCGTCAGAGAACAATTCTATCAACGCCATTTGTAAACGTGATAATCTGTCGAATTCCTTAGGATTCGTCTTGCCACCGCCTTTTGTGGTTTGACAACCCGATGGTTGATAAGTAATATTCGACGCGGTACTCCCATCCTTATTCAAAATAGTAGCAGTGATTTCCTCATCAGGTCTTGGTTTATAACCACCACCACCCTTTCCCTCACTACAATCGTTACCGTAATCTGCTTTGATACTGCTTTTACCCATACTGCCTGAGATATCTAGCATCATAAATATCTTGGGGCCTGATGGTGACGCCGCTTTATAGATCTCAAGATCGCCAATAGGCTTTCTCTCAGCGCTACCCGCAGTTTGTGACATCATCGCAGTTAAACTTAGTAGCACGGCAGATGACAAGGCTTTGGTACGCCATAAGGGAGCAATTGGCATTTTGTTAGGTAATTTTTTCATCATCTATTCCTTTTTATTGTCATCAAGGCAAGTAACCAGTCGCTATCATTTTTAAGCGGCTTGTAAGGTTTTTCACAATAATTAAGTATCATCACCGTTGCCACTTCCGCCAGTACTAGTAGTAGTACTAGTACTGGATGGTAGCGTACATAGCTTGCCTGTGCCTTTGGCAAAGTCGACACATTTGGTCCGCAATGATTTATTTTCAACATTGGCCTGCTCATATACTACTGTACTTGGTACGCCAGCCTTTGCCATGCAGCCACCGATAGTATCTTCGCTATCGCTGACCTCATATCCCTTACTGGTCTGTTTAAAGCAATCTTTGCTACCAACCTTGGTATTTTCGTAAGCGGGTAGTACCGCGGTACTATAGATATCAAACAAAAAGGCTTGACTTGATATCTCGCCACTGTCTTGACCGATAGTATAGCTACTAAATAACTCATTATTGGAGCTTGGTGGACTCAAGGAGATATTGACTTGAGTCATACTGGCGTTACGCGCGCTCACATAATCGACAGGCTTTGTTGTATCGCAATAGCCACTGCCACTACCCGATACGACTGTACCGTCTGGCGTCATGATTGAGGCTTTATTGATATCAAAGAACCGTCCGCGTGGACGAAAGCAAAACACATATTCATGAGTCCGATTATCAGAATCTAGCATTAAGTAACCAAACGGTCCTGAGCGCGATATCATGTCGTTGTATAACTCTGCATTACTACTACCATTCATACTTTGTTCTATACTTTGGTGAGCATTATCTGCTGACTGTAGTGTTAAAGTATTAATTTGATCACTAGTCGCTAAGCGCAAATCTGTTGTGCTTTGTTTAACGGCAATCGCGCCTGCCAATATTATCAAAATTAGGAATAGTAGCACCACGATCAGAACTGCACCTTGCTGGCTGACAACGGCTACTTTGGGGTGCTGACTCTGCTGAATGTTTGACATATTGTTCTCTTCTTATAATCCAGTCCTACTGAGTACTTGCTGGGAGACCTGTGACGGTCATCACTCGCGCATTACGCAGTAAGACAGTTGACTCATAGCTACGGCGATAGTACTTTTTGCGATCAGTATCTGTTTTTAGGGTCTGCGCTGTGCCAAGCAGTGTAAACTGAGATTTGTCAGCGTCCGTTATCAGCGGAGTACTACTACGGACGATAAGACCAATCTTGACAGTGGTGATGGCGGGTTTATCAGTAAGCTGTAAATAGGTTTTTGCTGGTAGATAGGTTAATTGATTGAGGTCGGTTAGTGTTCCGAGTAGTACCTTGAATTGATCGACTGCTGCGACGATAACCTCGCCGTTACTACCAAGCCCTGTCACTACGTTTGCACTGCTAATGCGTCCAGCATCACACGCCAAGACTAAATCCTGAACCCCTGAGCTTGCTGGTGTAGCGCCAGTCGGCATCCGTACAAAGTAGCGCTCAATCACCCACTGGTCAACGCCTGTCTCGACTTCTGCCCCTTCACAATCATACATAGCATCAGGGGTGATGTTTTTATATTGAATGGTGAGCTGATCGCTTGCCATACCTGTATTCGACGCTCCAGTCCAACCATTCGTGCCTGCTGTACCCGTTTGCCCAGCGCTCACAGTCATATAACCTGTCTCGACATCAGTAATGTTTGCTACATTCGCTGCGGTCAGTACAATACCGCCGTGAGCGGATGCATCCGTAATATTAGTAATCGGGTTGCCTAAGTTGGCAATTCGGACATGCTCCTCGAGCACTTGCAGGCCAAAAATAGTACTGTTCTGTACTTCTGAGGCGCTCTGCTGTACAGTAACCGTGCGAGTGTTGACTATGTAGACTTGGATGACTGCCGCTGATATGAGAAGCCCTAATACTAGCGATATCATCAGCTCAATAAGGGTGAAACCTTGACTAGCAGTGGCATAGTGGTTATGACGATAAGCGCTCATTAATAGGCCTCCGATATCAGACAATGGTTACCGCGTTTGTAGACCCCATTGGCAGTGGCACAGGCGTTAGTGTCACTATCATCCAGTATGGCCTTGGTATCATTCCATGCCGTAATCACACACATCTGTCGCTGAATCGCTTGCACTGTCGTACCTGGACACGTCACGACTGCCATTTTAATATCTTCATCAGCGGCCATCTTTTTGGCCATCAAGGCATCACGAGCCGCAAGTTGATTAAGAGTGCAAGGCTGCTTTGGTATTTTTTTGCTAGCATCATTAGGGTCTGTTACTACTACTGTAGACAGACAATTATTCGCACTGCTCAAAACACTAATTGATTTATTATCAATGCTTACTGTACTCGTTGCTGTACTGTCGACGACAGCTTGTATGGTTGGCACAGCGCCAGAAGAACTTGGTAGCGCACTGGTAAAACTGGTTCCACTGCCTGTCACATAAGCCTCAGGGTAAGCCCGCATGATCTCGCTAATATTACGGACAACAGTCAAAGACTTAGTACGTACCAAGCTCTCATCTGTGGCACTTACAGCCCGAATCTGCAGCGCACTAAAGCCCAATACAGCGATGGATAATAAAAGCACAGATACTAAGACTTCAATCAAACCGACACCGTGCTGCGGCGTTATACGATTCATGGACACGTTCCTCCAGTCTGATTGGTGATGTTAGCAACCTTAGTGACGACTATCTGCCTGTACGTTGCTGCCGTATTGTTATCACAAACGGTGTAGGTGCGTGCAGTACTAACACGCTTACTCGGCTGAAACTCAATGCTAGTTGCCGTTACAGGTTTTAGTTTGCTGTTATCATTGTAAGGATAACTGGCTATTATCACATTGCTTAGATCTTTAATCGTGATTACTTTAGGATCGCTGGTATTGTCATAACTTAAAGTCACCGTTTGCCGCCGAATAATACTCTCAGTCTTCGCCTCCTTTAACGCATTAGCCAACGTATTCGCCGTTGCCTTTACGCGCTGATTCGCCAACTGCGTACTTATATTAGGCGCAGCGATACCGACAATAATAGCGAGCACCGCAATCGTGACCATCAGCTCAATCAGAGTAAACCCTGCCGAATGATTATTGTTATAAGACGAATTAGATAAAGCAGTGGTCACATCCAAATCCTAAAACCTTATAGTTAGCGCTAAGTTGACTAGCAATAATTCGCGAAATGCTATCGTTTTTATTCTGTTATAAAAACAGTCATATCTTATCAAGATGCAATATTTGTTCCGTTTATCTAAGCTATTAGCTACTGACAATACGGCCTGAATACCTTTACACGTTTAAATAATACAAAAACAATCGAGGTTTATTATATACAAAAATAACACTAAAAACGTCAAGACTCTAGTCATCTTTGCTATANCANTGGATATACAGTCTATAAGAATTATTGATTTTGACTACCGTGTGCTAGAGCGTACGCTGAAATATGGTACTTATTAGTNTTAACATCAGCAGTCTGGCTGGCGCTATNAGTACCGTAATTCATACTACCATGAGCTGTTCTAGTAGCCTCTAAAGNGGTTAGATAAGGCTGGTCTGGTAAGAAGGCACGCGCTAANGCNTGNAANCTTGCGCCTGTGGTCGCGACATCATCGAATAGNAGTAAGCGTTTGACNGGNGGNGTNTCNGTCANTACAAAAGCATCATTTAGATTGGTTAGGCGCTCGCTTCGGGTGAGGCCTTGCTGGCTAACCGTATCGTCCATGCGCGCGACCCCATGCCATAAGGGGATTTGCCAGTGTTTGGCGAGATGGATTGAGAGGATAGTGACCGGATCGAAACCGCGTTTACGTAAGCGGTCATCGGTCGTGGGCATAGGTAAGATGACGCTGTTGCCCGCATGACAGCCTTTCGGCCTGGGCAGTTGCCGCAGCATATGTACCAGCAGAGGTAGGCGAGTCATATCCTCGCTATGCTTAAAGGCGCGAATAGCTTGACGAATGGGATAATCGTAGTAGCTGGCCGCCTGAATCGGTAAGCTGACGGATGCTGCAATATCGACATAAAATGGCACAGGTAGCCAAGCGATACTGCGCTGACAGCGGCTACAAAGCAGACTTTTATTAGCAATAGACAGTAGGCTTGATGAGCGGCTGGCGGATAGATCTGAAGAAGTAGAGTCTGCAGGATTAGTATAGGGTGCTTTACGATAACAGCCGCAGAGCTGGCAGCGTATATTGACATACTCTGCCAGCCACAATCCAAACTGGTAAGGCGCTAAGCGGCGCATAACAACTAGGCTGACCTATCGCCTAAAACCCTTTCCAGTCGTTGAGCACTATACCGAAACCGATAGCGGTGTTTTCGTGGTTGTAATCAATGATAGACTCGCCGTACCCTTGGAATAGCTGTACATAGCCATTGACGTTTTCGGACAAGGGATAAATATAGTCAATTTGAGCCGCGCCTTTATTGGTGCTTGGATTATAGCGCAGCGTACCACTGAGGCTTTGTTGATCAGGTAGATCATACAAGAACTTGATATCGCCGTAGCCCATGTAGTCCTCGATATCTGGGTTATCTTCGCTACTCTCATCTTCATTGTTGATGCGAGCCCANAGACGCGGTACTACTGAGAGCTTGCCCCACTCCGCTCCGGCTAGTAGATAAGCGCGGTTCCATGAGCGTGAAATAGGATCAGAGCGCCCATTGGAATGGTGCATCGCGCCCGCGCCTAGCATACGCAAACGACCGCCAAAAGGCAAATCAGCGGTAACCGGCTGCGTCAAAAAGATCTCTGGCTGATAGTCNGTNGCGCGAAANGGNCNTGANTTNTCTTCNTTATANACNTGCCAATGCGNCTNTTGNGTATAACCNAACCATAAGTCAGCACTGGTATCGAATAAATCCTCNCCAACCTTTGTCTTTAGCGATAACTGAAATTTCAGCTCAGTGTTGCGAACGTCATTAGANGTAAANGTTTCACCGGGTTCATCTGGATTACTAGGGGTTGGGCTAAGATTAGGATCAAAGGTATAAAATAGCGGTAGTACATAAGTTGGCCGATACGGTCTGACCGTCCAAGTGCCGCGCTCGCTGTTTTGATCTAAGTCATACGCTAAGCTTAGCGGCGAATATCTCTCTATCTGCTCTTGGGTGACTCCCACCTCTTCTAATACTTTTGCTTCTCTTTTTGTCAGCCCTACTGCACTTAAACTTGTATTAGTCTGCTCTTGTTCCGTGTCTAAGGTGTCGTCAGCCTCGTCTAAGTCGTCTTGCGCGAGTATCACTTGCGGGTTACCGGAGATAGTNGTNTTAANGGTTTTAGCGAGATCTACAGGCTGCTTACTCATGGTATAGCTAGGCGTTTTGCCTTGCTCTGCTACTTTATCAAAACAAGCCAAACGTGCCGCGCTCGTCTGAACCTCGGTACATTCAAGAAACAGCTGAGCTTGCTGCGCAATAAAAGCATCGCTAGGCATTTGGCTCGGTTCAATAGCGTCATCGCCTAAATACTCTACGTTAGCCCCAGCTACTGGTATCTCATTGTAGACTGACGCCTCGCTAGCGGCTTGGGCTTGCAAAGCGGTGCAACTTAAAGCGACACCTATAGCTAGGCTCAAAGGCGTCTTTAACGCAGTATTGAAAGTCGGCTGAAGCTGAGCTTGATATCGGGTAATAACCTGAGCAAACATAGTAATCCTTGGTCATAATGGGCAAAGATGCCGGCATATTATCTGCTGACGACAGCACAAATAAGTAGAGACTATATTCAATTCGAAGTAAAAAGGGTCAAAAGTTTTGGCATATTACTGGTATCAGTCTCTCTATCGCGCGGCTCACTTTCGACGCTGAACAAGAGTGATCTGAGTAACACATCATACTTTTTAGATTGAATCGACTATAGCGGTGATAGTCAGTGATATAAGAGACAAGTCATCGCATGCTCTTAGACACTGTTACTGCTTCATCTATATAAAATAAGGCAATAGCATTAGCTATCAAACATTGTTGCGTTATTGTAATAAAATTATGCGCATTATACTAGCATTATCCCTACTTAATATTACGCATTGTGCATTTAAGAAGACTTAATANCGNTNANTATNTCTNGTCATAAAAAAGNGCGATANCCAACCTNAAAGTTAAGTATCGCGCTCGTTTAAACGATTGAATCTGATATCAATTGTTCAAAGCCGTCAAAGTCTGTTCGAACTGTTGGCGTCCGATTTCACCGACTTGCTTATTGACCAGCTCTCCGTCGACATAATATAGCAGCGAAGGCGGTCCAAACAGCTGATANCGNGCTAAGATGGCTTTTGAGTCCGCTGTGGTTTCAGTGATATCGAGTCTGACCAATTGCCAGTNCTGCATCTGCGCGGGGCGATTATGAAATAAGTTTTTTTCCATAATACGGCACTCGATACACCACTCAGCAGTGACATCGACGATGACTTTAGGGTTCGCGGCGATAATAGTATCTAGTTCTGCTAATGTGGTGACATGCNCATCTGTCGCTTGACTGGCTCCTGCGGCTTGCTCGCTATTTTGTCCTACTGATGACACCATCGTTGGCGCTGCTGTTAGTGACGCTAGCGGATGTAAGCTATCCTCATTACCTAAAGCGGCACCGATAATCAGCATCGTCGCCCAAATACCGACGACTAAGCCTAGCGCTTGCGTCAGCATACGCGCCCGTCCGACCCAGCTCCATGCCCAAGTCGCGACCACCATAAACCATAATGCCCAAACCAGAAGCATCACCGGCGAGATAAATACCCGCTCAATCATTAGCAGTGCCACGGCGANTAATAACAGCGCAAAGCCTTGCTTGACCCAGTCCATCCACGCGCCAGCTTTGGGCATGATCTTGCCTTGCGTCGCGCCAATCAAAATTAGCGGCGCAGAGAGACCAAAACCGAGCATAAATAAAGCGATAAAACCGAGTAGCGGACTGCCAATAGTAGAAACCGCCAACAGTACGCCAAACAAAGGCGCAGACACACAAGGCGAGACGACTAAAGCGGATAAAAACCCAGCGACTAAGCTACCGCTAGTACTACCAAGCTTGCTGTCGCCGGCTTGGCTTAATTTGTGTAGCTTGTTACTCATAGCATGGGGCAAACGAATCGTAAAGACACCAAGCATATACAGCGCCAGCAGTACAAAAACAATGGCAAAGCTAATCAAGATAATAGGGTTTTGTAGCCAGCCAATGATGCCAAGCGACTCGCCAAATATCGCAATCACCGCGCCAAGCAGGCCGTAAGCAATAGAGACACCTAGCGCATAGCTTGTGGTTAAGATAACGCCCCTTTTGACGGTTGGGTTCTCTTGACGGGCGACAATATTGGCCACTATCGGCAGCATCGGTAATACGCAAGGCGTCAGCGCTAACCCTAACCCTGCTACGAATAGCAGTAATAAAGCCAGCCAAGGATGCGTTGCCAGCCCAAACGGATCTTCGTTACCTAAACCGTTAATCATGCCGTTATTGCTAGTATTGCTAGTATTGTGAGTCTGGCTACTCGTTGTCGTGCCGTCACTGACAAGGCTGGTGCTATCTTCGCTATCGACACTGCTATCGTCGCCAGAGACCGGGCCAGTCGCGGTCATGTCACTATTTAAAGTACCACTATCTAAAGTGCCACTATCTAAAGTGCCACTATCTAAAGTATCGTAATCAATCGCATCGCTGTCTAAATCATCATAGTCGATAGCTTCGTCAGTGGCGAGCGCAGACGACATGGCTGATTGAGTGCTCGTGGCTGCTATTGTAGCCGTATTACTGCCTTTACTGTCCCCACTAGTATCAGCATCAGCATTAATAGACACTGTGGTTTTGATTTTTTCTGGTGGATAGCATAGCCCNGCTTTGGCNCAGCCTTGCCAACCNATCGTCACCTCGCCGCCGCATTCANNCTTTTGCCGTTGGTNNTNGTNAGCGTCGTGCTNGCCACCANATTGGCTTGGTCAAACACNGGCACTTGCCCATAAGTCGGATCATCGATAGAAACGGGTTTTTGGCTGAACTTGAACGCACTGGCGCTTACCCCAGCCGGCAAGTCAAGCTTGAGCTGATCTTTATAGGCATAATGCTCTGGGGTGATATCAAAATTTATAGAAAGCTGTGTGCCTTTAGCAACAGACTGAGTGCTACTAGTGACCTCAAAAGCCTCGCCTACTGGTAAGAACTTAGGAGCCGCCGCGCTCTTATTACCAAATAAATCGCTAAGAGATGCCGCTTGCGAGGTAGTAGAAACAGCCATCAATCCTGTGACGGCCACGCCGGTTACTAGCGAGCTACTAGATAACCCTAACGCCAATAGATAAGTGGCGGCTNAGCGGGNTTTTTTTGTCGGTGCAGGATGATTCACTGACGTCTTTATAAACATAAAAGACTACCTTTTTATTACTGATATTGCACAAGCAAGGCACTGATAAAGACTATTAACGAGTCGCCGGAATATTGATTTTAGTGGTTACTTTTTCTGGTGGATAACATAGCCCTGCGGTCGCGCAGCCTTGCCAATCGATAATGATCGGGGCATTTTTGGCGCCTTTACCGTTTTTGGTGGCTAAAGTGGTGGTCGCGACAACCGTTCTTTGTTTAAATACCGGCACTTTACCAAAGGTAGGATCATCGATAGTCACCGGCTTTTGACTGTAGGTAAAAGGCGTGGCGCTAATGCCTTTAGGAAAGCGCACTTTGAGCTGGTTTTTATAGACATAATGGCCCGGCGTGATATCAAAGGTAATCGCTAGGCGCGTGCCTTTACTCGTCGCTTTGCTGTCAGTTAAGACATCAAAGGCCTCATCTACTGGTAAAAACTTCGTTGACTTACTGCTACTGCTGCTAAACAGATCGCTTAGACTAGCAGCCTGCGCACTCATTGACAGTCCGATCACTGATAAACTAGCGGCTACAGTAATGACCCATGCACGAGGTGTTTTTGAGCACATTTTATTGACGTGAGTTTTATTGATAATAGCTGACGCTGACAAAAGCGTTTTGATAGACATAGACAATGACCTCTAATAGCAGTTCTGAATACTATCGGTGTTCAGTGATAAATATTGCGTTGTAATCTTAAATGTGATGTGTGCACACCCTACATATGGTAATTGAAAATTGACGAAAACAACGCGGAGCAAAACATAATAATTGTTATAATATAAATTTATATATTACTCTATTTTACCATTATGGTCACTCATGATAGCTGCGTATAAAAAATATCAACCAATAATGACTTATTGATTGATATTGAGTGTTTATAGGCTAGAGCTGTATGGCTAAAAGCTAATCGAAGCCATGGACAGTAGATAACTATATTTGTGCGTAAATATCCGCGTCTAGCCCTTCACCGCCCTGCTGACCATCAGCACCTAACGAGAACAGATCATACTGACGCCCTTCGCTACCAGGCGAGGCATATTGGAGCTCGTTATCCCAACCATCTGTCGGATAGCCGCCCTTAATATAACCGCCTTCCGGATAGTTTTTGGCGTCGCTTGGCGGCGTGATTAGCGCATCTAAGCCTTGTCCAGACGTCGGATAGCGCGCGTTGTCCACTTTGTACATATCTAGCGCGTTCGATACGGTCGCAAGCGCCGTCTCCGTGGTTTTGACTCGTGCTTTGTCACTTTGTCCTACCACTCTAGGTACCACTAAGCCTGCCAAAATCGCCAAAATCACGATAACCACCATAATCTCAATCAAGGTAAAGCCGGTTTGTGAGCTTGTTTTTGTCAGGTGGCGCTGATGCTGTTGTGCTTTTATGCTAATCATTTGCGCTTGATCCATCTTAGTCATCGCTTGCATCCGTACTGGGTTAATAATAAAAGTCAGTAATAAAGGGCTGTAAAATTTAATAATAATCACTATAGACTATGAGCTACTATTTTTCCACCAGCGTCAGCAGACAGACGACACTTTGGATGCTTCATTAGACGCTTCAAAACGCCTTTTGCTTTATATTGCATGATAGATGCTCGCTACTATAGCGTAATGTGCTGGCGGGGATAAGCGCAAATAGGTGTCAGTCAACAATATACAACAGTGCGCAAAACTTAAGAAAGCTAGCCTATCCTGCCAAGTCGTTCATATTGACGATAGGTAGCATCACTGCCATAACGATGATCATTACGATAATGCCCATAAACACCAGCATCAGCGGCTCAAGTAGCGATAATAAAGTGCTGATAAAATTTGTGGCTTCCGCTTCTTGCATGTTGGCGGCGCGGCTCAGCATATTTTCAAGCTCGCCTGAGTTCTCCCCGCTCTTAATCATCTGTACCATCATTGGCGGAAAGTACGAGGAGCGCTCAAGCTGACTTGAGAGACTCGCGCCTTCGGTGACTCGGTCGGCCGCGGTCATAATGGTCTGCTGGATATGCAAGTTCGTCGCCACCGCCGCGCCGATGTGCAGCGCCTCAATCAAAGGCACGCCAGAGCGTACCAATATTGCAAGGGTGCTTGCAAAACGAGCGGCATTCAGGCCCTTAGATAGTCTTGCCAATATCGGTAGCTTGAGTACCAAACTATCGATAGCCAGCTTNCCNGCCTGCGTNTGCGCGAAGCGGTACAGGACAAACCCAGCNGCCACTAAGACAAGTAATATCAGCCACCACCAGTCGGTAATGATATTCGATAGCGTCAGCACCACTTGCGTAATCCAAGGCAGNGCTTGCTCGGATTGCTCAAACACTTTGACAATTTTGGGCACCACAAAGCTCATCAGNCCCATGATGACCGCNGCTGCCATGACCATCAATATAATGGGATAGACCATAGCGCCTTGAATCTTNTTTTGNAGNGCAAAGCGGTTTTCGGTGTAGTCGGCGAGCTGATTGAGNATNAGATCTAGATGACCGGATTTTTCGCCGGCAGCGATGGTGGCGATATACAGTGGCGGAAAGCTGGCCGCNTGCTGCAAAGCACGTGCAAGGCTCAAGCCTTCTAACACATGCGAGCGCACTGCAAGCATTAAGGACTTGATATGGGTTTTGGGAGATTGTTTGGCGACNGCCGCTAGNGTTTCTTCTAGCGGAATACCGGCTGCTAGTAGCACNGANAGCTGACGTGTCAGTAGCGCNAGCTCATAAGCAGACGGTTTTTTATNGCGGTTTTTNTGNTTATCTTGTCTGTCATTGACNGCGCTGACCTCTACCGGCGTCCAGCGCTTATCACGTAGCTGNTGGCGTATNTGCCGTGCAGAATCACCTTCTAACAGGCCTTTTTGCATCGCTCCTTGNTCATCAAAAGCTTTGTAATGATAAGCGGCCATAACAGCAAGGATCCTAAATGAGCGAATAAGGGAGAAGTAGCACGATAATAGCGCAAACCAAACAGCTTTANAGNNGCAGCTTATAAANCGGCTTTCACTTTTAAACCTACTAAAGCGCTAGAGTCTCGGTTAAGAATGAGAGCAATGAAAAAGATGAACGGCTAGAACAAAGGCGTCGAATCTTGACTCTCAGGCATCATTCCTTGTAGCAATAATACCTCTAAGTGCTGCTGTTGTAGCTTTTTATCGAAGTCATTGACCTCAGCAATCAGCATTTTTTCGATGCGTTTGTCGCTGGCATAAACGCTTAAACGTGCACAAATCACCGCCAATTGATAAACGCGCTTTTTGCAGTAGCCGTCTAGACCTTGTAGCAAACGTACCATGTAAGGCGTCTCGAGACTGGCATAGTCATAGCCCTCAACCACTTGCTCGCCAAGCGGAGCGACCCCATAGCTTATCGATAGGTGCGCGCAAAAATAGCAGCTGAATAAATAACCAATGACATGTCCGATATAATAGCCACGATCATAGGTAAAGCTACTGACACCGAAATGACCTAAAACATAGCTATTTAGGCTAGCTTGATCAACGATAGGCTTGCCATGTTTGAGCTTGCCGATAGTAGGCAGGCGCAGCGGATTGTGTCCGTCCTGCGCGGTGAGCTGCCAACCTGCTGGCTGCTGCGCGGGCATGTTGCTGACGATATCAGCGATAATATCATCAACCACATGTAGCTGTTGCCAAAGACGCTCTATAGACTCCACCTCAAGCAAACCGCGCTTATCGAGTTGCTTGGCGAGCGTAAACTGCTGATATTCAGCGAACTGCGTCTTTAGGGTTTGTACTAAATAAGTGGGACGCACGTTCGCCGGAGCCAGATAAAGCAGGCGCGTACGCTCATGTTGGTCACGGTAAAGTGCTAGGCGCTGCTCTGCCACACTGCCTTGTGTATCAGGCGCGGCAACGCTTTGATCTATAGCTACCGGAACTAAAAATCGCTGTACTAGCTCAGCCTTATTAGGCGCTGCCGTAGAGGATGATGACTTGCGATACACGCTATCTTTGTTTGTCTGCTCATCACTCGTTGTAGCCTTGTCACTACTTATAGCGTGGTCACTACTATCATGAGCGGCAGCTGCAAGCGCGGCAAAGTGTTGCTCAGAATTTGGTTGGGTCATAACATATCTTCGCTAACAAAAATAAATATCGTTTCAGCAGTATCGTTTTGGGATTGATACTCTAAAACGAGTCACTGTCTATAGTACCTGAACCCACTGCCATTGTCAGCTGCCCTAACAGCAGATAGCGCGCTGTTTATATATCTTAAGACAACAGCGCTACTCGTGGCATAGGACATTACGCTAAAGGAATTTATATCAGTAGCGCTAGGTTGCACCTAAGTATTGCTTGTCTTTAGGGCAACCTATNAACCAAAAAAAANCCTAAGATTATAAAGTTAATCCTAGAGCTTATCAGGTTTAGATGACTAAATTTATAATGTTAGAACACCATGACATTGCGGCACTAAAACATCAAGATTTGCTTGAATTACACCGCTATCTTTTTTTGATACTGCTGGCGATAGGCTTTAGGTGACACGCCATAAACGCGTTTGAAAGCTTGGCTAAACGTAGAGTCTGAAGCATAACCGACCAGCTCACTGATACGGCTAATACTGTTTTGCTGTAAGCGTAAGTAGCGTGATGCTAAGCGTAGACGATAGTCAATTAAGTAAGTCAAAGGCGGCATACCGACCACCTCTTTGAAGCGCTGCGCGAAACTCGAGCGCGACATGCCGGCCACTTCAGCAAGCTTATGAATCGTCCAGTTTTCATTGGGCTCATAATGCATAGCGGCTATCGCTTTAGCTAAATAGGGGTCTTTTAGCGCTCTTAGCCAATTATCAGTGGTCTCAGGCAAGCTCTCTATATAAGTGCGCAGACACTCAATCATCATAATACCGGCCCAGTGATTAATAACGGCCGTCTTACCCATGCGCTCTTTTTCAGACTCTAAAGTGAGTAGTTTGACCTCGATATCTACCACCCCAAACCTAGCATCTGAGGCATCACTAAGCTCAGGTAAAATCGAGGGCAGCACCGATAATAAAGGCCGAGTCATCTCTTTATCATATTGGCACTCGATTAAAATCAAAGACACATTGTTATCATCAGCTGAATTAAGCTCGATAATACTATCTGCCTCATTGACCAATCTAGCATCCAAAGATTTTGCTTCATTACCATGATAGTTTAGAGCATAGCTAATATGCTGAGCCGCATTAGATATCATAATAATATCACCAGCGTGAGCTTGGCGTACTTCGCTACCAACATCCAGACAAAATCCGCCAGATAGGACTAAATAAAACAAGATGGTATCTTTTTTATCGATTGCATAAGACCAGTTACCAGCGCCATTGATGCGATGATATTTGGTTTCAAACAAATTCACGTTTTGTAATAACACGCTTAGGGTATCCATCGATTTTTCCTTCAACAATCCAATGACTAATTAGTCAGCGGTAGCAAAATAAACCACCTATCTATTAGCAAACAAGTCAAATCGTTCAACTTGGACTCTAAATAAGAATATACATACGCTAAACACATCTTACACTTAGACAATACCATTATTTTTGGCTTCTACAAANNANATAAAAGNCGTGATAAAAGTCTAANTATAATNGCAAGTGTTTAGCGAGCAGCTAAAAAGCGCAAAAATACAAAATCCAGACGCAAAAAAATGCCCAACAAGGCGAGCATTAATAGATTTTATACGTTTTAGGGTTTAAGCATTTGGAAGTTTGAGCTAAAGAANAGACAGGATTAGGCTTTGTNANCGGCACAGTAGNGCGCGATAAGGTNTACTAAAAGTAGTAAGAAGGAGANATATAGAAAAATATGGGGCGACTGATGGGACTCGAACCCACGACAACCGAGATCACAACCCGGGGCTCTACCAACTGAGCTACAACCGCCATAACTACTGCCAAGGAAGGCAAGGTTTGCAGGCTAAATGGCGCGCCTGGCAGGATTCGAACCTGCGACCACCTCCTTAGAAGGGAGATGCTCTATCCAGCTGAGCTACAGGCGCTCTTAAGGGCTCTTTATCTATTTGGCTAAGCTGTTATTTAAACATCAGCAACTAAACCATTATACATAAAAAAAAGCCTGTAAGGCTCTTAAAATAGATGGTCGGAGTGATAGGATTCGAACCTACGACCCTCTGGTCCCAAACCAGATGCGCTACCAAACTGCGCCACACTCCGAAATTCTCTATTGTCTCAATAACGTAAACGACTAAATAATTATTAGCTATCAGATGAACTGCGCTTTTAATTACGTCGTGTTCCTCGCTATCGAGGTGCACATATTAAGGGGTAAACACGATACTGTCAACACCTATTTTTAAATAATTTTATTTGGCACCACTTTAGGGCGTGTTGAACATTCACAAATGCGCACTGCTGATCGCTAAAATAGTTCTAGTCTAAGTGAAAATTGCAGATAATGCTTATTGCATTGGTTAGCTGATTTTATTTAAACAGTCACAACGACTAGGGCGATTTTAGCATCAGCCCTCACCACAACAACAGGGACAGGACTATTTTTTGCCACTTTATTGATAAAAATAGACGCTTAGAACGACTAAACTTACCATTTTTATCTGCAAATCGCCTAAAAAATAGTCTCTGTCAGTGCCATGGTCGAATGTTCAACACGCCCTAGAGACAAAATCAGGATCTGTTGAGCGTTTTATCCAGACCGCTCTTTACTATCTTCACCGCTGTATACAGGCTCTAGTATCTGACCCGTCAAGACGTTAAATGGCATGAGCCAAAGCGTTCCCTCTGTAGGCTTAGTACTACAAGTGCTGTTTTGAGCGCGGTTTGCCGTACTGTTATCTGCGTTAGTAGTAGGGCCAAAACGTGCGTCCCGCTGACGATGGAGCGCGATCGGCCGCNNGCGNCCATCAGTTACAGGATAGACCAGCCAGACTTGCTCGGCTTGATAGGCCTGCGCGTAACTACTGAGCTGATAAGCATCACTTGCGCTGATGTCACCCGCTTTAGCTAACAGCTTCCATTTGATATCTATAACATGACTACAATAACGAGTAGCGCCCCTTTCATTACTACGGCTAGCGCCGCCCTGCTCTGATGCCTGCCGATAAATCAATAAATCAGGACGCATAGACAGCTGCGCTTGTCCTAAATGATCTTTGAGCCAGACGTGCTGAGCTTGATAAAGAGGCAGATAATGATCTTGGCTTTGAGCGAAATNGTTAGCGATACTTAGGCTCGCCCACTGCTCGAAGGCTAGGTTCATGTTGAGTAATAGACACAGGCGTATTGGTGCTGAATGACCAAGGTCTGACTGTTGATCACCCCTTTGATGACTGCTGATAATATTACCCGTAGGCATCGTTGCCGCTTGAGTCTTAAGTAGCCAATAAGCAAAAGCTAGCAGCTGCTGAGATGCTTGACGTTGCTGCCTACCAACGGGTTGCTGGCTAAGCTGCTGCTTGGCACTGATATATAGTGAGTCGAGCTGCTGATACTCGTGCGGACTAAGAGCCATGATACTGCGCCACGCTAGCCAGTATTTGGGCAGTAGCGGAGCTGTCAAGAGGGGCTCAACAAGCTGCAAGGCGCTTTTGATCAGCCGATTACTAAGCATTTGCGTGCTGAGCGTACTGACTTCGCTGACAAACTTATGCGGCTGATGGCTATTGTCTCGTAGCTGCTCTTTGATACGCAGTTTGCCTTGCAAAGACGCTTGGTTCTCAACCGTCGTTTGATAGTGCTGACTTGGCTGATGACGGCTGAGTAGCTGCAAAAACTGCTCTAGTAGCCACTGCGATATAGGAACACCTGCTACCGGTAGCGGCGTCAAATTGGCGCTAGCTTGACCGAATTTTTTGAGCGCTGGTAGCTGATCATCGTTGGCATTAATTAAAGTACTTAGCATCTGCTCAACCCACTGGCGAGTTTGTACTATATTATCAAAATGCGCGTGCTCAAAATGCGAATCACTCGCCAAGGGTGAGGTTTTGGACTTCTCGCCAACGGTATGAGCGAGCGTTTTTGGTAGTATCTCTAAAGTGATATGACTGGGCAGCAGGATAACGCCTATATAATGGCTGACTCTAAGCTGCCATTGACCACGCTGACGCTTAATACTAAATACTGGCAGCTCTTGCGCCATCAGCCAGTTAAAGTCACTGGCATGAGTAAAATCATGCACAGTTAAGCGTTGATGCTCGTGCACGCTCATCACGACTAGAGCGGCGCCATCTGTGTTTGTTTTAAATACCATCGTTTATTCTTTAAATAGGATTGCCATGTAGCGTTAGGGTCTGTGCAACATTCATAAATATAAGCGCTGATATGCTGCCGCTTGAACAAACTTACCCGTACCAGCTAGCAAGTCAGCATTGATAACATAACCGCTATGGCCCATATTGGATGAGGCAAAAATACCGTTAGACGCCAAAACATGTGAATGAGCAGCTCTATCATTATAAGCCTTTGCATCCTGAGCCACTACGTGCTGANTACTCATCTGCGCATCTTGAATAAACTGCGCGGCCAAAGGCTGCCCCTCATCACAAAATAAAAACTGTAGCATCTTTAGCTGTCCGCCAGTAGCTTGNNCTAATTGCGGAATGATCTGCTCTACTAGCGCCGCTTGCAGCTGCGCTAGCGTATTAACGGTGAATAAAAACGCATGACCTAACTGCGCTTCTTGCCCAAGCGTCTGCGTGATTCGGCTGTTGATTCCAGCCAATAACTGCCCTAAATCAACCGCCTNCCTATCGACGCAAATCGTCGCGAGCAGTTCAGGCTGCGGCGGACAATCAATAAAGCGAAAACGTCGGCGTAGTGCCATGTCGAGCGGAGCTAACGAATGGTCTTGGGTATTCATTGTGGCATAGATATCGACATTGGCCGGAACGCTAAAGGAGCGCCCAGAATACGCAAGCGTCACAGACATGGCATTAGGCGTGCCCACACGTTTGTCCGGCTCAATCAAACTTAACAGCTCGCCGAACACGCGAGCGACNTTGGCGCGATTGATCTCATCAATCAGCATAGCGTAACGCTGCTCAGGATCATGAGCTGCGCGCTGACACAGCTGTAAGAACGCGCCGTCTTGTACCTCGTAGCTGACTTGTCCTGAGCGGTGAGCGCCGAGCACCGGACGAATGCCTTCAACAAACTCCTCATAACCATAAGCCTGATGAAAGCTCACCATACTAAAACGCTCGTTACGTATGGGTTGAGCGCTGCTAGTTTGCTTAGCTTGACGATACTCCGTTAGCTGCTGCTGTAAGTCCTCTAGCAGTGTCAGACTATCGGCTAATAGATACCAAGCGCCGCTCTCATCTTTATCAAAATAAGCTTGGCTGGCGCGCTTATCACAGCTGACCGTTTGTGAACCGANTGGACTATGCGTCTGCAGTACCGACCAAACCGTATTATTAAGGTTTTTGAGGCGCTCATTTTGCGCCGCTTTGGTAACAAAAAACTCATGCGCCACGATTTCTGGTACTTTCACTAAGTCTTTTTGCTGCGTTTTTTTGTCTAATAAAATTAGGCAGACCACTTCGCGCCAGCTCAATTCACTGACCAGCTGCGTTAGCCACATCTGGTGGTCAATGGTAGGCAAACAGTCGCTGTACTGCTTGGCGATTTGTAGCAGTCGATACGTTTTGCCCGTACCAGCAACGCCGCTATAGATGACGTTGACGGGGTTTTGATTAGCAGATAAAGTTTCGGTGGGGCTCATAGATCTCATAACGTCACTGTATATTACTGTATTTTGAAGGCGTGGTAGTTTATGCTAATAGACAAAACGATAAGTCACTCAATGCTATCATATGCCGCTTATCTCTCATTGCAATATGACTTTTAAATGGTGTCACCCTAGGAATATTATATGTCAGGATTATTCAATAACTTACCCCGTAAATTAACCAAAAAAGTCACCGAAAAGGTTCCCAGTCAGTTGCCTGAAAAGGTCGCCGAAGCTATCAATACGGTCACGGACAAAGAAGAGCAAACCAACGCAGCAACCAGTACCTTAAAGCCTGTGAATAATCAATTCTCCAAGCTATTATCAGTCACTAAATATCTACCTAGTGGCGCGCGCTCTACGATTTTATCCAAAGCCTTTGGTAAAGTGGTACCTTATGTTGGGACGACTGGCGTTTATTACGAAACTGTTGAGCCCAACCAAGTCATCGTCAGCTTAAAAAACGACAAAGGCGTGCAGAACCATATCGGCTCTATCCATGCGGTCGCCGTGACGTTACTGGCTGAAACGGCCACAGGATTTATTTTGGGTCTTAACTTGCCAACAGATCGGATGCTACTGATAAAATCCTACTCGGTCAATTTTTATCGCCCGCTCAAAAAAGGCCAAGTCGCGGCAGTCGCGACTTTATCTGACGAGCAGCGTCTGAAGATTCTAAATACGCCAAAAGGTGAGATGGTCATCCCTTGCGTCATCAATGATCGAGAATCTGAAAGCACCCGCGACCCTATCACCGTTGAGATGACTTGGGCTTGGATACCTAAATCTGAGCTAGAAGCGCGTCGTCAAGGCCGCGAATCATCCGCGCAAGAGTCAGAAACCAATAACGCTGATAACACTAATAACTCCGACAATACTGATAACGCTGAGCAAAACTCTATAGATAAAGAACAGACGGATACTTAGCTCAAAAGCTAGCATTAGAGTTGTTGGTCAATACATTAATGAGCAATCACAATAATCATTGATAACGTTAGCTAGCANTGCCTAAAACTAAGAATATCTAAAACTAAACCTGCAATAATAAGGATAAAATAATGATGACTTATCATAAATCACTTGCCGCAAAACTTGGCAAAACCTTACCTACCGCAGCACTAGCTCTAAGGCTTAGCTTTTAGTGCGCAGGCGGCTACTACAACTAACCCGACCTTAACCCAATCCAAACCGATATTTTTGGGCGGCGGCGGTGAGTATCCGTTCTCAAGTGCTGTTCGCGTCGGCGACACGTTGTATATGTCAGGACAAATCGGTTTTAAAGACGGTAAGCTCGTCGAAGGCGGCGTCAAAGCAGAAGCNAAGCAAGCGCTAGATAATATCAATGGCACGCTACTGCAGTACGGCTATCAAAAGTCGGATTTGATCAAATGTATGGTCATGCTCACGGACATGGGCGACTTTAATGACTTTAATGACGTCTACAAAACCGAGCTGGCTAAGCCTTATCCAGTACGCTCTGCTTTTGGCGTAGCAGACTTAGCGGCTGGAGCAAGTGTTGAGATCGAATGTATGGCTGCTAAATAATATAACGCAGTCTCATGCTTGATTTAAGTTTAAGCGTCCTCTAGCAGGGCGCTTTCTTTGGTCACCCGCAGTACCTCCTCCAAAGTGGTGCGTCCCGCGATGACTTTATGCAAGCCATCAGCGCGAATCGATGGCGTCTGCGCGCGCGCGTAGCTTTCAAGCTCAAACTCGGCNCTATTACTATGAATCATCCGCCGCAAGGTCTCGTCGATAGGCACCACTTCATAAATAGCGGTACGCCCTTTAAAGCCGGATTGATTGCACTTATCACAGCCGACAGGTTTTGGCAGCTTAATCTGGCTTTGATTGTCGATAGCGATCTCGCTAAACAGCCTAGCCTCCTCGGTATCAGCAACTTGCCAACGATGACAGTGACTACATAGCGTACGCACCAAGCGCTGCGCCACCACGCCGATCAGTGAGGATGATAATAAAAACGGCTCCACGCCCATATCNTGCAGACGTGTNACTGCNCCAATGGCCGTNTTAGTATGCAAAGTCGATAGCACTAAGTGACCCGTCAAAGAAGCTTGCACCGCAATCTCAGCGGTCTCAAGATCTCGAATCTCCCCTACCATNACCACATCTGGATCTTGACGCAGCATCGCGCGCAGGCTTTTGGCAAAGGTCATATCGACCTTATTATTGACCTGCGTCTGCCCGATACCATCGAGCTGAAACTCGATCGGATCCTCAGCGGTCAAGATATTGCGCGTCTGATCGTTAAGATCAGTCAAAGCAGCATAAAGGGTGGTGGTTTTACCTGAGCCTGTCGGGCCAGTCACTAAGATAATACCGTGCGGCCGATGAATNANATGNNNAAGCTGATGGTAGTCGTTATCAGCGAGCCCTAAGTAAGTCATGTTAAGACGCCCCGCTTGCTTATCGAGCAGACGCATCACCACCCGCTCGCCAAAGCTNGAGGGCAGCGTCGATACCCTGACATCCACCTCGCGCCCTGCCAGTCTTAAACTAATACGCCCATCCTGCGGTACGCGCTTTTCAGCGATATCAAGCTTGGCCATNACTTTAATACGCGAGACTAATAAGGGCGCCAGTTGCCGCTTGGGGGTGATAATCTCCTTGAGCTCACCATCAACGCGAAAACGCACCACTAAGCGCTTCTCAAAAGTCTCGATATGGATATCTGAAGCATTCAAGCGGATTGCTTCAGATAACAGCGCATTGATGAGCCGAATAATAGGCGCATCATCTTGGCTGTCCATCAAGTCTTCTGTCTCAGGCACACTATCTGCCAAACTATCGAGATCAGGGTGATCCTCAAGGCCGGCGGCAATGTGCTGCGACTCACCAGTATTGCCTGCATANGCGGCGTTCATGCGTTTTTCGAACTCATCAGNACTAACGCTGCTNTACTCAGGCGCCGCGCGTAGCCCTTGCTGCTGCAAAAACCGCACTGCTTCATTGATAGCCGATAACGGCGTCGCTTTAGTCAGCAACAGCGTCGGCGGCATATCAGAATCGATGGCAGGTATCGCCAATAACTGATGGCGCTTAGCAAAGCTGTACGGCAGTGGCATCATAATGTTGACCTAATAACGAGAGAGTCCAAAAACGGGATAATAAATTAGCTTAAGCATAGCTGATACATCAAAAAGAGCTTACGCGTCATGCATGTCAACCGTTATTTTATAGCGCTAAAGATAGCGTCGAAAGTTTTTTAGTAAGCTTCTATGATTTTGTTATAATAACACTTTTGCTACTTTTGAGCGCTTAGATAATAGCTAGACTGTACTACTGATTCACTATGTTATGTTGATAATGTTTAGCTTATTTGGCTCAATACAATACTGAAATAGCTCTTTTTTAATCGTTGTTTCAGCATCTGTATCCTTCACACCATCCTCATGAATAAGCTATCAGGACTTATGATATGTCACAAGCGATAACGACAGCTAACGACCACAGCGCTGCAACTGTAGACCAGCTAGATACTTTCACCGTAGGTAGTCGGACATTTTCATCGAGGCTGCTGGTCGGTACGGGCAAATATAAAGATCTAACCCAAACAGGTGAAGCAATTACTGCCTCTGAGGCTGAGATTGTCACTGTCGCTATTCGCCGCACCAATATTGGCCAAAATAGCGATGAGCCTAATCTACTAGAAGTCATCTCGCCAGATAAATATACCATACTACCCAATACTGCTGGTTGTTTCGATGCCGATAGCGCGGTACGCACTTGTAAATTGGCCCGTGAGCTATTAGGCGGTCACAACCTTGTCAAGCTNGAAGTACTCGGTGATGAAAAAAGCCTCTACCCTAATGTCACTGAGACTCTAAAGGCGGCTAAAGTGCTCATCGATGATGGGTTTGAGGTCATGGTCTACACCTCAGATGATCCTATCGTCGCTCAGGAATTAGAGAGTATGGGCTGCGTTGCTATTATGCCTTTAGGAAGCCTTATCGGCTCAGGTCTTGGCCTGCTNAATCGCCATACTCTGAGCTTAATTATTGAAAATGCCAACGTGCCAGTCTTAGTTGATGCAGGCGTCGGTACTGCCTCCGATGCCGCTATAGCGATGGAGCTTGGCTGTGATGGGGTGCTGATGAACTCAGCGATTGCTCATGCACAAAACCCAGTCTTGATGGCTGAGGCTATGAAGCAAGCGGTTCGTGCTGGCCGCGCCGCCTTCTTAGCAGGGCGTATGCCAATGCGCAAAATGGCGACTGCCAGCTCGCCACAAACTGGTTATTTCTTTCAGTAGTCATTAGAATCAGCTGAGCTTTGCTTTATATTATTTTTAGTGAATATTAGGGCGTGTTGAACATTCGACCATGGCACTGACAGAGACTATTTTTTAGGTGATTTGCAGATAAAAATGGTAAGTTTAGTCGTTCTAAGCGTCTATTTTTATCAATAAAGCGGCAAAAAATAGTCCTGTCCCTGTTGNTGTCGTGAGGGCTGATGCTAAAATCNCCCTAGTCGTTGNGACTGTTTAAATAAAATCAGCTAGCCAATGCAATAAGCATTATCTGCAATTTTAACGACGACTAGAACACAGCTTTGATNAACTAGTAGCGATCAGCAGTGCGCATTTGTGAATGTTCAACACGCCCTAATTGAATTAGTTATANTNTCTCTCTATTGCCCTACTGCCATAAAAGGATTTAGCATGCGACTNATGACAGCCGTTGATCAGCTTTTTTTACTCCTTGAGTCTCGTAAGCAGCCCATGCATGTGGGCGGCTTATTTTTATTTGAATTGCCAGAAGAAGAACAAGGAAAAGATAGCGAATTTGTTTATCAGCTCGTCCAACAACTGCAAAACTCTGAAGTGCCGCCAAGCTTTCCATTTAATCAAGTATTAGAAAACTTGCTATTTTGGAAGACAGATGATCAGTTCGATGTTGAGCATCATTTTCGCCACGTAGCGCTGCCTAATCCTGGCCGCGTACGTGAGCTGCTCATGTACATCTCCAAAGAGCATAGCCGCCTATTAGATCGAGCGATGCCGCTATGGGAGTGTCACGTNATCGAAGGTATTTTGCCAGAAGCTGAAGGGATGCCTGAGCGTTTCGCTTTATACTTCAAAATTCACCACTCATTAGTCGATGGCATTGCCGCGATGCGCTTGGTACAAAANGCNTTGTCACAATCACCCAATGAGCCGGTGACGCTACCTATCTGGTCACTCATCACCCGTCATGGCAAAAAAGCTGAAAACCTACTTCCCACTGCCCGCTCCGCTTCGCGTATCATTAAAGAGCAGCTATCGACTATCAAGCCGGTATTTACAGAACTTATCGATAACTTTAAACACANCGGCAAGCCCGATTATGTCGGTACCTTTGATGCGCCGATGAGTGTGCTCAATCAGCGTATCTCAGCCTCACGTCGTATCGCTGCGCAGTCCTATGATTTGCAGCGTTTTTATACTATTGCCGATGCCTTTGGTGTCAATCAAAACGATGTGGTACTCGCGGTTTGTGCCGGTGCTATCCGTCGCTATCTACTCACTATGGAGGCGCTACCGAGCAAGCCTTTGATTGCGTTTGTTCCTATGTCTCTACGTAATGATGAGAGCGCCTCTGGTAATCAAATCTCCTTTTTGATGGCTAATTTGGGGACNCATCTCGAAGACCCCATTAAGCGGATGCAATTGATTCATGACAGTATGAATAGTGGTAAGCGCCGCTTTCGCCGCATGAATAAGGCGCAAGTTATTAACTATAGCGCCATCGCTTACGCTTGGGAGGGTCTCAACGTTCTGACGGGAATATTCCCCAAAAAACAAGCGTTTAACCTGATTATCTCTAACGTACCCGGCTCAAAAGAGCCGCTATACTGGAATGGCGCGCCGCTAAAAGCACTATATCCAGCCTCCATTTTGGTCGATGGCCAAGCGATGAATATTACTTTGGCGACNTACTTAGATAAGATTGAGTTTTGTATCACCGCGTGTAGTAAGCTGCTACCCCGCGTACAGGATATTTTACTGCTTATGGAAGAGGANCTGAGCCTGCTTGAGAATATCTGCGCAGAGAAGCGCTTAGGCGTTCGCTACTAATTTGACGCCATCAATTCGTTAGTCATTGAGGCTAATGCTTTATCTTGAATCAATAAAAAAGCTGACCTCTATGAGGTCAGCTTTTTGCTAATAGTTTTTACTATTGGTTTTACCGCTTTGCATCAGTTATTTAAACCTAGCGCTGTTTAACTGATGTTAGTTAACTACTGTAGCGCGTCACCCCAGCAAGGGACGACCGTTTGCATAAGTGGTTTTAACAGTTTNACNTTACAGGCAAAGATGGAGCCTGAAGTCATAGAGTTATGAGCGCCAGTGTGATCGACGACTGTGCCGCGAGCTTCAGTGACAATCAGCTCGCCTGCAGCGATATCCCAAGGCTTGATAGACATCTCAAAGTAGCCATCAAAACGACCGGCAGCTACGTAGCACAAATCTAGCGCCGCTGAGCCTAGACGGCGTACTTGCCCGCCCGCCTCAGAGATTTTTTGTAAGCTCTCAAAGTGCTGTTTGGCATAAGAGACGACTTCGCCGTTACGATGACGCTCTAAAGGATGACCGGTAGTGAATAGACCGCCCTCTAAGGTTTTGCGATCGGTGACTTGCATACGGCGGTTGTTCAAACGCGCGCCTTTGCCGCGGCTGGCTGAAAACATCTCATCACGTACTGGGTCGTAAACGACGCCATGCTCAGTGACGCCTTTGTACTGCACAGCGATAGACACGCAAAACTGCGGTACACCGTGGACAAAGTTCTTAGTGCCATCTAACGGATCGATAATCCAGCACCAGTCCGCATCTTCGCCGCGGCCGTCTTGTCTACCAAACTCTTCTCCTAAAAAGGAGTGGTCAGGATAGCTGGCTTTGAGCGTGGCAATCGTTAACTCTTCGCTATAGCGGTCGATACGAGTCACTAAACCATCGAGCCCTTTTGACTCAGTATCTAGCTCGACTTTGTGACGGTTTTGATGCGCGTATAGTATCTCTTTACCGACTTTTTCGGCAGCACGCGCTGCGATAACGACCATGGGTTCCATAAATAACCTATTTACTTGAGTGATAAAATAATATGTAAAAATTGAAGAAAAAAAATACTGAAAAAAACTTAGAGATAAAAACTCTATGATAAAAGCTGCTGGAGCTGCTTGACGACTCCCATGACATCTAGACCACTATCAGCCCACTGCTCAGCTTGCGAGCCATGAGCGATAAACCGATCGGTAATCCCAATGTTGCGCAGTAAAGGCCGCTGCTGTCTAAAAGCGGCAGAGTCGTTAAAGAGATACTCATTAACCGCACTGCCGGCGCCGCCCATAAGCATATGCTCCTCTAAAGTTGCGATATGAGTCACTCCTTGCGCAAGTATTGACTCAATCAGCTCGCTATCTAAAGGTTTGACCCAGCGCATATTGACCACTTGTACTTGNANCGTATCNTCGCTGCTANGGCTTTGATCNATGATNCGGACTGCGGCCTCTTGCGCTGTCGCGACCATAGTACCAAAAGCCAAAATCGTAAGCTTAGTGGGCGCATTATCATCTCCGAGTACAGACTCTACCACCGCCTGCCCGACTTTATATTGCTGCAGCGGGCGCTCGATGACCGCACCAATGCCATTTCCTCGTGGATAACGGACTGCAGCGGCACCTTTATACTCATAACAAGTGTTCAATAACTGATAACACTCGTTTTCGTCTTTTGGCGCGGCGATTATTATGTTGGGTACGCAGCGTAAAAACGCAAAATCAAAGACTCCAGCATGAGTCGCGCCATCTTCACCGACAAGTCCAGCTCTATCGATAGCAAAGGTAACATCAAGATCTTGTAGTGCCACGTCGTGTATCAGTTGATCATAGCCGCGCTGCAAAAAAGTTGAATAGATAGCGACGATCGGTTTGACGTCTTGCGTTGCCATACCNGCAGCCAAAGTGACGGCATGCTGCTCGGCAATAGCCACATCAAAAAAGCGCTCTGGGAACTGACGCGCAAAGTCAGTCATGCCTGAACCTTCCTCCATCGCCGGCGTGATAGCCAGCAGACGCTCATCGGTAGCGGCTTTATCGCACAAAAACCGCCCAAAAACTTGCGAATACTTTAAGGCAGAAGTAGCGGCACAATTAACAATAGGCGCTTGTTCAGCACTTTTTTCTTCGTTATGAGTTTCTTCGCGACAAGCGTCTTCGCTATGAGTTTGTTGGCTATTGGTGCTATTATTTTGCGTAGCATCGGTCTTAGCACTGGTTTCAACAGGCAGTTTGCTAATAGCGTGATAACCCACAGGATCCGCTTCCGCTGGCGCAAAGCCTTTGCCTTTNGTGGTATAGATATGCACCAGTACTGGGCCTGGCACTTGCTTGGCCAGTGATAACACACGCAACAGTTCAGGGATATTATGACCATCAAAAGGGCCAAAATAAGTAAAGCCTATCGCTTTAAATAAATTGTCTTCTATCACCGGCACGTCACGATGCTCTTTGTGGCGTTTACGGCGATCAAAGCCTTGCATATAAGGGCGATGGCATAAAATAGGCTCGCCAGCATCTGAGATATCGACTTGATAGCCCGACTCCCAGAGCATCGCTAAATGACGCGAAAATCCGCCAATAGAGCAAGAGATCGACATATCATTATCATTTAAGACGACCAGCAAGTTAGCATCTTGTTGTACGGCATCATTCATCGCCTCAAAAGCCATACCGCCCGTCATCGCCCCATCACCAATCACACAAGCGACGGTCTGCTCAAGGCCTTGGTAACGCAGCGCCAAGCTCATACCTAAACCGGCTGAAATCGATGTAGAGGAATGTCCAACGCCAAAGGTGTCATATACGGACTCTACGCGCTCAGGAAATGCAGTTAGCCCATCTTTTGAGCGAATACTATGTAGCTGCTCACGGCGGCCAGTCAGGACTTTATGAGCATAAGCTTGATGCCCCACATCCCACACGATCTGGTCGCTTGGCGTGTCTAATAAATAGTGCAGCACGATAGTCAGCTCAATGACGCCTAGATTGGCACCGAAATGACCGCCGCTTTGTCCAGCTGAATACAACAAAAACAGCCGTAGCTCATCGGCTAAGGTTATCAGCTCTGCTGTGTTTAATGATTTAATGTCTTTGGGCGAGTCAATAGCATCGAGCAGTGGCGTGCTTGGACGCACACGCGGAATCTGCACATAAGTTTGCTGCAATGCGGATACTGGCGTAGTCGAATGAGAAGCTGGTAACGTAGACGAATCAGCTGATAAATAAGACTGTGAGGAATGAGGGGATTGCTGCATAAACCGTACTATACCTACCAATCTGCTGACAAGGCATCGCCTTACCATACTGTTATATTATATATGTTACAAGTGACTCTACGAGCGGTATAAAACACAATTAAGCGATGAAGGCGCTATCTCAGTGGCTATCGACATCGACCTAATACACTCATTACCGTCTCGCCACGCGCTGATAGCATACCCCATTACTTTGCATTTATCGCAAGCAATGTTGACGATGCAGTAGCCTGAGCACAAAGACTTGTCACTGTATCTGTTAAAATAGTATGGCATAATAGCATTTTTTTTAATCTGTCGCTTCAATCATCGTGCATCGTCTGTGAACTTTGTGTGTTTTTCTGCTCAATCGGCATCTACCCTATACTCATTTGCAAATATTAAACAGACCCTAGTATTTTAGATAAAAGCAACAATATAGTCCTATAGACGCAACCACTTTTGGACTCTATATATTAAAATATTAGACTCTATAATATTAGACCCTATGTATTTTTATAGTCGGTGTTTATCTTATAGCAAATAGTTATGGGTGCTGGCATATCTCTACTTATCATTTGTGTACAGCATCATAAACAGATAAACGAACCTTAATTATAAACCCTCATTGATAATAAAGCCGTTCTTGAATGTGACGAATTTGATTATCCGATGATCGGCCTTTGCAGGACTTAAATGTCATACCAATTTATTACTAGCGCAGCCCTACCTACTCATCATGGCGATTTTGATATTCATGTCTTTGAGAATGAAGATGGTCAAGAGCATGTAATGCTGACCATAGGCTTGCCCATAGATAAGAAGAATAAGCAAGATAATGCAGACGATCAGCCGATACCTTTGGTTCGTATTCATTCTGAGTGCTTAACCGGCGATGCTTTTGGCTCTTTGAAATGTGATTGTGGTCCGCAGCTTAATACCGCAATGCAGGCCATTCAAGACAATGGCTGCGGCGCTATCTTATATCTACGTCAAGAAGGCCGCGGTATCGGTTTGACCAATAAGATACGTGCTTACGCGCTACAAGATCAGGGCCATGATACTTTAGATGCCAATTTAATGTTAGGCTTGCCCGCAGATGCGCGCATTTATGATATGTGTCAGCCGATGCTTGCGCACGTCGGTGTGGATGAGGTTCATCTCATTACTAACAACCCCGATAAAGTTGCTTATCTAAGCGAAAACGGTGTCAAAGTCGCCAAGCGCATTCCGCTAGTCGTCGGTATCAATGACGCTAACGCTGACTATTTGGCAACCAAACGCGATCGCATGGGGCATCTATTCGATAAAGAGTTCAATACTGCCATTCATCTTAATAAATAAGCGCTGAGTTGGCACACACAGACCTTGAGCGTCTAAACACACTAGATACTATAGATATTTTTATGAGTCATTCAGATAACACTAGCAGTCATTCTCACCCTGAGCCTGTCACCCCTACTCACGATGATATTGCGCGAGTACGAGCGTTTTTAGTTGAGCTACAAGCGAATATCTGTCAAGCGTTAGAAGCGCAAGAGCGTAAGGGTGGCGGCACTGCTACTTTTGTTCCAGATGATTGGGAGCGTCCTGAAGGTGGCGGCGGCCGCTCTTGTATTTTGGCAGATGGTGAGGTTATCGAAAAAGCAGGCGTGATGTTCAGTCATATTCACGTGCATAATCTGCCAGCCTCAGCGACCGCGCGCCATCCTAATATTGCTGGTCGCCGTGCGCAAGCGATGGGCGTCTCCTTAGTGGTTCATCCCAAAAACCCTAATGTACCTACTAGCCACGCAAATGTGCGTCTGTTTGTCGCTGAGGCCGAAGGCGAAGATCCGATTTGGTGGTTCGGTGGCGGCTTTGATCTGACGCCGTTTTATCCGGTGCTTGCTGACTGCGTACACTGGCATCAGGTCTGTCACGATCTGTGCGCGCCTTTTGGCGATACTGTCTACCCTGACTTTAAGCAGTGGTGTGATGAGTACTTCCATCTGCGTCATCGTGATGAGCAGCGCGGTATTGGCGGGCTGTTCTATGACGATGTCAACTTTGAGAGTCGCGGCTGGGATTTTGAGAGATGCTTTGACTTTATGAAAGCCGTCAGCAACGGCTATCTCGATGGTATCTTGCCTATTTTTGAGCGGCGTCAAGACACGCCCTTTACCGATGAGCAGCGCCAATTTCAGCTCTATCGCCGCGGTCGCTACGTCGAATATAACTTAGTGTATGATCGTGGTACGCTATTTGGCCTACAGAGCAACGGCCGTATTGAGTCTATCTTAGTGAGTATGCCGCCGCTTGCCAGTTGGCACTATCGTTTTGAGCCAAGCCCCGGCACGGCTGAGTTTGAGCTGACTGATTATTATTTGAAGCCGCGTGATTGGTTGAATTTATAGCTTTTGACGATACAATGAACGCTGCTTTTACCGACAAGTGTTTTATACACTACTTATGGTACAGTTTATAGCGCGATGCTATTGACAGTGAATATGGTAATCAGCAGTATAGTCCGCTATACGTGAAGACTCACTTTTAGGTCAGCTTTTATAGCTGACCTTTATCGTTACAGAGCCTTTATAACGGATCAATTACACAAATACTCTACACAACTCATCGCTGCACCCTATATATTTAGGGCAATAAGTATAAAAAATAAGGGTGCTTTTATCATACTTTTAATTTGTACTACTTTTTTTTAGTTGAGAATCACCCTTTAACAACAGCCACTATTTAGGCAAAGCATGAGATAATGCGCCTAACTTAATAGCCATTAAATAAGGAAGTTTGCATATGCTATCCCTTCACCGCAAAACCCCAATAAAATCTATCTTTGGCATCGCTTTGATGTCTGCTGCTCTAGGCCTAACTGCTTGTAGCGCACCTTTAGACCCTGATGTCAAAGCCCGTCAAGATATTATGAAAGATTATGGTGATGCGATGGGTATTATAGGCGATATGGTAAAAGCGCCAGATACCTTTGATGCAGAGCTTTTAAAAGACCAAACCTCATTTTTGGCAGAAGCGTCACAAAACCCTTGGGCACATTTTGAAAACCAAGAAGCCATTGGTAATGCGACCGAAGCCGTTTGGAGCGATAATGCAAGCTTTGTCGCTGAGTCAGAGAAATTTCAACAAGTGACCGCTGAATTGAATAACGCCGCTCAGAGCGCCTCTAGCGTCGATGACTTTGCACCTGCCTTTAAAGAAGTAGGCGCTAGCTGTAAGTCATGTCATACCGACTTTAAAGTCAAAACTGACTAAGATTAAAGACTGACGATCCGTTACTGCTAAGAGCAGAAAATAAAACCGCTATATCAGATGATATAGCGGTTTTTTATTGCTCAAAAAACATCACGTGAAGACAGCTCTTTGAAATAACGCTCTAAGCAAATTACTCTGTCTCTGCTTTTTTGGCATTATCATCATCATTAACATTGTCATCTTGCTGCTTATTTATCTGCTTAACAATAGATTTCACTGAAGGATCGCTNAAATCTATTGTACGTATAGGGAAAGGAATATTGATACCGGCTGCATCCAGCGCTTTTTTGACTTCTACAATGACTTGATGAATAGAAGCGACTTTATTAGCCTGAGTGCCGTTATCAATAAACCAACGTACTGTCAAATCCATAGATGAACCACCAAACCCTGTCGCAATTACGCTTGGCGTCGCTTTTCTCGATACGCTATCAACTTTATCCAAAGCTTGTAGAATCTCAGCTTTTGCTGTTTCGATATCATCCTCATAACCAATACCGACCGCCACTTGCAAGCGGCGCTGTTTGTAGGCGGTATTGACGGTTAATGCCGAGGTATACAGCTCCGAGTTTGGAATCACTACTTGCCGACCATCATAGGTTCTAATCGTCGTTGCACGAATCTTAATGTCTTCAACGGTGCCTTCGTAGTCGCCTGAGACAATCTGATCACCAATACGAAACGGCTCTGAGATCAGCAATAAAATACCAGAGAGCAGGTTTTGGAAGATGTCTTTGAAGGCAAAACCAATCGCCACCGAACCAATACCCAGCGCGCCGATTAATTTGGCTGGTGTAAATCCTGGAATAGCGACAACCATGGCGATCATAAAGCCAATAAACAGAATAAGTGCCCCGCCTATGCGCTGAAACACTTTTACTAAGTTCTGATGACGCACGCGCGCGCCTAAGGTTTTATGCACCACTTTTTTAAAAATAATCGACAACAGCCAAAAAATCCCCAACACAATGAGCGCCGCTACAAAATATGGAATGCGCTCAATAAAGCCACTTGCCAAGTCTTGCGTGGTATAGACCACTTGTTGATAGATGGTTACACCATCGGTTAGCGTGTTCGATAGGCGACTCACGTCGGGGGTGGGCATAAAGGGTTGCTCCTATTGCTGTTTTAGCGCGCGTTTAAGGGGATAAATAAATGAACATCTCACTACTGTTTTGCCAGTTATGACATCAAATCAGCTTGTACGATTTCAATCCAGTAGCCATCAACATCCTTGATAAAGGCGATGTTTTTCATGCTGCCGTCTTCTGGACGTTTTTTGAACTCAACATCGTTCTTATCAAACCAAGCGATGGCTTCATCCAAGTTCGGTACATTAAAACAAATGTGTCCAAAGCCTTGAGGATCTTGGTTGCCATCATGATAGCTAAAGTCNNCTTTTGTCTCNGTGCCNTAATTATGGGTCAGCTCTAAGATACCGCGCTGACGGAAAGCAAAGATTTCTAANTCATCACCAGNAGGCAGGTTNTCNCGCTCGCTCTCAGTTAGCTTTGCCAAGAAGTACAGATCAAATTCCATATCAGGGAATTTTTTGACCGCAAGCAACGTCATTCCCAACACGCCAGTATAAAACGCCAATGACTTGGCAGGATCTTTGACGCGGAGCATGGTGTGGTTAAACGTAAAGCCTGTCGTTTGCGTAGAAATTGACTGGACGCCATCTGTACTGATACTGCTCGCAGGCTGTGCGATGGTCGCATTATTATCGTTAGTAGACATAGTTATCCTAAGGTTATTCAAAAAAGAGTGTTATAAATAAGCGAATCCCGACTGTCATGATTAACTCTTGTCTTTCATCATAATAAAAAATGGCAAAATAATTGATAGGGTTTTGTAAGAATATGAACAAAGTATGTTCATGTTTAGATATATATTAGCTGTCTAAGAATCGTACCTTTCCGGTCTCTAGGTCATACTCAGCACCGACAACAAGCAGTTGACCACTATTGGTCAAGTCCTCTAGTGCNCGCGANCCATGTCTGAGCTGACTCACTGACATACGCACATTGGCACGGATAGAACGATCAACCAACTCATCGGCATCGACGTCTTGACCATTGGCGGTCGCCAGCTCATGCAAGTTATAGACACTTGGGCGAATGCGATCAACGATCGATTGCAAATTAGGAGAATAGTTCTGATCAGGATTGATCAAGGTCTCAACGCAGGCCGTGACCGCGCCGCATTTTGAATGTCCAAGGACTACCACCAACTGCGTACCGAAAGCTTCGGCGGCAAACTCAATTGAGCCAATCTGTGATGGCGCCACCACATTGCCGGCCACACGTATGACAAACAAATCCCCCAAGCCTTGATCAAAGACAATCTCAACAGGTACTCGTGCATCCGAGCAGCCCAAAATAATGGCTAATGGATTTTGATCTTTGACCAACTCTGGACGACGCTGCATATATTCATCGGTACTGGTGAGACTATCCACGTAGCGGGCGTTACCTTGCTTCAACATCTCTAATGCTTCAGCGCCTGTTGCTGGGCGGTTCTCGGCTGTCATAAGATATCCTTAAATAACTTTTGGGTAGATATGGGTAGATATGGGTAGATAATTGGCTACGAGCACAGGCTTCAAAACCCGCTCACTTAGATCATAAAGTAGTCACTGGTAAAGACTTTATTCAACCAGTAATCGTAATAATTGTATAGCAATAAAAAAGCGATTAATAATGAAAATTTGCTTTTTATGGTTACGAGCGGTTTGCTCTTTTATTACAATGACTAACCAGCAAGCTCTTGCAATCGATACTGAACTTGCACTTATTTGCGCAGCGGGTTTGTTATAATAACCCGCACTTGACTCTCGCTATATATGAGATTGATTTGGATAATCAGGACTTTCGTTCATGACTGACTCGCCCGCGCCCACTGCTCAAACCAATAACACTCAGACTGATAGCACTCAGACTAATAGCACAGATGCTACTGGTAAGACGCTACTGCAACTGACAGGTATCAAAAAGTCTTACGATCAGACCGAAGTCCTCAAGGACATCACGCTCGACATCAAGCATGGCGAGTTTTTGACGCTGCTTGGGCCGTCTGGTTGCGGCAAAACTACCTTGCTGCGTCTGATTGCAGGGTTTGAGCAACCAAGCGTTGGTAAGATTCAACTCGATGGTNTGCAAATGGCAGGTTTGCCCGCTGATAAGCGTCCGGTCAATACTGTATTTCAGCAGTACGCTTTATTTCCGCATATGACAGTCGCGCAAAACGTCGCTTATGGCCTAAAGATTAAAAAAGTGCCTAAGGCGGAGATACAAACCCGCGTGCGTGAGATGTTAGCTATGGTGCAGATGGAGCATTTAGCCAATCGCAAACCACAAGATTTATCCGGCGGTCAGCAGCAGCGCGTCGCTATTGCCCGCGCCGTTATCAATCGCCCTAAACTATTATTACTTGATGAGCCACTCTCCGCCCTCGATCACAAACTGCGCTTGCAGATGCAATCAGAGCTCAAACGCCTGCAGCGCGAGCTTGGCATTACCTTTGTCTTTGTNACTCATGATCAAGAAGAGGCGCTATCGATGTCGGATCGTATTGCGGTGATGAAAGACGGTAGATTCCAACAAATTGGCACCCCTATCCAAATCTATGAAACTCCGGCCAATTTATTCACCGCCAAATTCATCGGCGAGGCCAATCTCTTTGAAGCAAAAGTACACGGCGTCTATCCTGATCAGCCTNATCGCAATGGCCAGATCACCAATGGCCGTATCGAAGTTGAGGTCTGTGAAGCGCAGGATCATACAACTGATGCCCCTCATCTACGCAATCTGCGCCGTCCTGATTTTGCCAATGCCGTGCAAGTCGGTGACAAGGTCAACCTCCTACTACGACCTGAGGATCTGCGGATTTATGATCCTAAAGATGAGACGCATACAGGCTTACTAGGCCGTGTGATTGAAAGCAATTATAAAGGTAGCACTTTAGACTCGATCATTGAGCTTGAAAACGGCCATATCATTAAAGCCTCAGAGTTCTTCGATGAAGAAGATCCAAGCTTTGATTACAAAATGCATGAGGCGGTAAAAGTCTCTTGGGTCGATGGTTGGGAGTGGCTATTACCAAATGACACCTCTACTAGCGATGGTACGGCTGATGACGCGGCTTTCAATCATGCAGCCGCTGAAGCGGTGANCGCCGATACTATGAGAGGCCCTAACGCTATGCAAAAGGATATGGACTAATGGCGGGTAGTAGCTTGACTAGTAAAGGCGCTTTTCGCACGGTTACCTTATGGCTGATATGGGGCTGGCTGCTGATATTTGCGCTACTGCCCAATATCTTAGTCATTGCGGTCAGTTTTTTGACACGCGATACGAGCGATTTTATCAGCTTACCTGTCACTATTGACAGCTATCTACGCTTGCTTGACCCGCTGTATTTTGAGGTGTTTGCCCATTCGTTATGGATGGCGGGTATTACTACTGTGCTGTGCTTATTACTCGGTTATCCGTTTGCTTGGCTGGTCTCTCGTGTTCATCTGCGCTGGCAGCCTTTGCTTATGCTGCTGCTGATATTACCGTTTTGGACCAACTCCTTAGTGCGGGTCTATGCGCTCAAGCTGCTACTAGCGACGAATGGCCTTATTAATAAGGCACTACTTGCCATCGGTATCATCGAGACGCCTATCAATATGCTCTACACCCAAGGCGCGGTGATCGTTGGCCTAACTTATCTCCTCTTCCCCTTTATGGTGCTGCCGTTGTACGCGGTATTTACTGACTTGCGTGATGACATGCTCTTGGCGTCACAAGATTTGGGTGCAAGCAGGCGGCAGACTTTTTGGCACATAGTGTTGCCACTTACAACGCCCGGTATCATCTCTGGTGTCTTACTCGTGCTGCTACCGGCGATGGGCATGTTTTATGTCGCTGATATCTTGGGCGGATCGCGCAACCTACTCGTTGGTAATATCATCAAAAATCAATTTTTAGATGCCCGCGACTGGCCATTTGGCGCGGCGGCTAGTGTGCTATTGACNCTNGCGATGGCGGTATTACTCTTAGCTTATCGCGCTAGTAGTAAACGCATTGGCAAAACTGACTTCAATGAGGTGGCCTGATGTCTGCTAATTCTGCTAACTCAATGAGTAAGAACCAACCCTCGACAAAAACCAATAAACCGCTAAAACTAGGAAATTTGTTTGCCAAGGGCTATCTAAGCTTAATCTATCTACTGCTGTATTTACCCATTATTGTCCTAGTAGTCATGTCTTTTAATGAGTCTAAGACGGGCTACAACTGGGGCGGCTTTAGCCTAAAGTGGTACGAGTCGCTGTTTAATAATCAAGCGATGCTCGATGCTTTTTGGCACTCTATCGTCTTAGGACTCATCGCAGCGACTGTCTCTACTTTGATCGGTACTTTGACTGCTATGGCACTACATCGCTATGATTTTCGCGGTAAAGGGCTATTAAATGGCCTATTGTTTGTACTAATGATGTCGCCTGAGATTGTCNTNGCNATCTCACTACTGGCACTATTTTTATTGATAGGCTTACAGCTAGGTTTTGTCTCTTTACTGATAGCGCATATNACTTTTTGCCTGCCGTTCGTGGTCATTACTGTCTTTGCGCGTTTGAGCAGCTTAGATGAGCGGCTGATGGAGGCAGCGCGNGANTTGGGCGCATCTGAGTCGACGATGATCCGTACGGTACTGATTCCGGTGATTATGCCNGCGGTAATGGCNGGTTGGTTATTGGCTTTTACCTTATCACTCGATGATGTGGTGGTNTCGACCTTTGTGACTGGCCCNAGCTATGAGATNNTGCCGCTGCGNATNTATTCNATGGTNCGNGTCGGTCTTAAGCCTGAGGTNAANGCCGTCGGCACGCTGTTGTTAGCTGCTTCATTAGTATTAGTGATTATGTCGCAGCTCTTATTGCGTAAGCGTTAAGTTAGTAGGGTCTGTTGTAGGCTGGCGCCTTTAGACTAGCTTTAAAACCTTACAAAAGCTTCTTGGAAATTCTATTTAAAGAATTTCCCTTGCAAAGCTAAAATTGCAGTGCAATTTTTTAACGCTTCTCAGGACTAAAACCTGAGGTCAACGCTGTCGGAACGTTGCTACTGGCAGCCTCTTTGGTACTGGTCGTCATCTCACAGCTATTATTACGTCGTCGCTAGAGAAGTTATTAGCTATGAGTGAACTTCAGCACTTTATCGCTTATAATGAATGCACTTCATCCTCACTACCGAGCTATTTATGCTAGAGCTTCGTCATCTCAATACCTTAACCGCGCTTAGAGCCCATGGCTCACTAGCCGCCGCTGCTGACGAGCTACATATCACGGCGTCTGCGGTATCCCATCAACTCAAAGAGTTAGAAAACTACTACGATATCAGCCTCGTTAATCGCCGCACGCGCCCGCTCACTTTCACGCCAGCAGGTAAGATAGTGCTGGCACTGGCCGACAGCATACTACCGCAAGTCACCCGCACCAAATCCAACCTAAAGCGCCTTGCCCATGGGCAGGCTGGTCGCCTGCGCCTGGCCTCTGAGTGCCATAGCTGCTTTGATTGGTTGATGCCGATACTCAATCACTATCGCCGCGAGTGGTCGGATGTCGAGCTTGATTTTGCCACAGGGTTTGAGCCGGAGCCGCATCATCTCTTGATGGAAGGCGATATCGATTTGCTTATTACTACCAGTAACTTACCGCTTGAGGGTATCAGCTATCAGCCGCTATTTGAGTATGAGAGCCGCTTGGTACTATCACCCACGCATGACTTGGCGGCGCAAGACTTTATCGCGCCTCATGACTTAATCGATGAAACCTTGATCGCTTATCCGGTGGAAGCCAAACGCCTCGATATTATTGCTAATTTTATGACGCCAAGCGATGTGAGCTTTGCCGATATTCGCACCACGGAGCTGACCGCAATGCTCATCCAGCTGGTCGCTAGCGAGCGCGGCGTGGCAGCCCTGCCCGATTGGGTAGTAAGCGAGTATGAAAAAAAAGGCTGGGTGGTCTCCCGTCCGTTAGGCAATGGCGTGTATTGTCAGCTTTATGCCGCAACGCGCACGGCGAACCAAGATATGGCGTATATGCAGGGGTTTGCGAGTTTACTTGATGGGATTGTTAAGCCGGTTTAGAGCTTTATTTGTCATAACACTCGTTATGAGAACAATATTTAGTTTTTGAAGATAGTTGCGAGTTGCAGACTAGTCCATACTCTAACTAAATATTACGTCTTTCATAGTATGATTTTTACTAAAGGCTTAGAACACGTATACATTTAAAGAAATACACAGCTGATAATTTGTTGGATTTTTTGAGCAGACAGGGGGATAAAGATTTAATGGCCGATTTAGTAAAAGGACTTGAACGTAGAGTTGATACTAAAATAAATTATGAATCATTTCAAAAAAGGGGATAAAAATGAGTAACAATTTAGTTACTTATCCAATCAAACTGACTTACACCCTCAAACAGCACTTCATGAATATAATTGGCTCGATATTTATATTTATTCTGGGTTGCTTTGTTGCTCCGATCGCTAAGCAAGAAGGAGAGTGGATTATAATTAGTATTGGATGGTTGCTCATAGGAGGTGGTAGCTTTGGTCTTTTACTTTTATCTTATATTTGGTTAGGTAAAAAGCCAATAGTAACGATTGAACAAGCTGGAGTTTCTTTTTTTCATGTGTTTAAGTCAAATCAGCAACACTTAATATTATGGCGAGATATCGAAAGGTTAGATTTACACCCTTTAACTCGCGGTCGTACTAATCACTGGATATTGACTATCTATCTAAAAGCAGGTAGCTCTATAGGAAAACCATTAAAACCTATGCTATACAATGGATCAATTTTAGACGAGAAGGAAGTTTTTAATCTAATCGAACTAATATTCGATCGACATACAGTATGAAATTTGAATTTTTTATAGAGTGAGGTGGTAAGACAAAAATCCGGTACACCCAAAAATATATGTTTAGCTCAAGCTAAAAATACGGTTCCCTAGTGAGGACTTGAATCTATGGCTGTAGGCTAGTGGTAGCAATGGTTCGAGTTGTTGAATTAACAGCAGTGTACTTCATGGTGTACTTACCATGCATATTCTATTCGTGATCGGTGCGCTATACAGGCATCAAACGTATTCTAACTATGGGTGCTATGGTAAATGAGTTTAACATTGCTCAAAGCCATTACTCGGAAACTATTCTACTGTGTGATCAGCATCGTTGATCTTATCGAATTCGATTTTAGTAATGATCTGTCTATGAGCTTTAAAAAATTCAATAACTCGCTCATTATTGTCAACAAATCCCTGAATAATTTCAGGATGATCCAATATTCGCCCATTAGCTGCTATGACATCTTTAAATGCTTGCGCAAACTGCGTATCGTAACCGTTTAAATCAAACCTCTTGTTGTAGTCATCATTCATTATTCTAACTTTATACTGTAGTAAAAAATCATTATCTAATATGGTATACAGATTATAATAATTATGAAAAGGACCAAGTTTTTCATTAGAATACTTAGCAAATATCAGTTGTAAGGGACTAGTCTGATTCGACATACCATCTATTACTAACATTTCTTGACTAGAATCAGAATAAAATCGTTCGATGTGCGATGATTCTTCCAATAGCGATTCTTGAGGAAAAGTATAGTAAAAGTAATTTTCACCAGTTACAACTTTACCTTCAAGCTCATACAAAGGATCTATTTCTACTCTAAATACCTTTCCTAAGTCCTCAGAGGGACAATAAAAATCACCGAATACGTTTCCAGAAAAAGTTTCGGCTTGAAAATTTAGTACAAGTTTTTTGGTTAAAAACTTATTTAAATCGTTAGCATCATTCTGGTTACATCTAGGGAAGGTAGCGACATAAACTTTATCTGATATTTCTGCTGGTATATAAGCAGTAACTGGCTCATTTGGATCTTTTTGCTCTGTACATCCGATTACTAAGACTCCTATAGTATTTAAAATAAAAATGCCTATGAGCCTTAATATCGTCATGATTATCCTAATTCGTACAGTTAAGTCTCGTTAAATCCTAGTTTGAGTATACCCCAACAGAACCAGCTATTTCACCCTTCAAACCTATTAACATACTACTTAAAACAGACTGGTACAATGGAACCACTTAAACCAAACCATTAAACGAGTAATATCTAGCAAAGCTTACAAGACCAGCTTAAAAAAATAAAACCCAAGCGCGGTTGCCAGCAGTGTCAATCCAACGTGCAGACCGATCAATCCTAGCCCTGCCAATACTTTACCCGCACTAATAAAAGTAAATACCTCAGCACTAAAGGTACTAAAGGTCGTCAATCCGCCCAAAAAGCCAGTAATCACAAACACACGCACATGATCAGATAAGTTGCTACCCATACGCTCAAACCAGACGAGCGCAAGGCCAATTAGCAGGCCGCCCAAGACATTTGCGCCAAGCGTGCCAAGTGGTATCCAATGATGCAGTGGATTAAAGCGCGCTAAATAGCCACGTAAACACGCGCCTAATGCCGCTCCTAAGCCTATTGCTAGCCACTGCATAGATTATCCTTAATTTATATGGCTTTTGAACGTTATACTGCAGGCAACAGTGCTGGTAATTCTGTCAACGGCCAACGCGGGATACAGCTCACTGCCAGATCATCCGTTTGTCCAGCGTTTAGGCGCTCAAATCCAGCATAAGCAATCATTGCGCCATTATCTGTACACAGTGCTGGCGGTGCATAATGTACAGTCGCATTAATTTTCGTCAGCTCAGTCTCTAGCGTCTCGCGCAGATGTGTGTTGGCACTGACGCCGCCCGCGATAACGAGTCTGGTCATATTCGCTTGTTTAAGCGCTTTGACGCATTTTTTTACTAGCGTATCGACCATCGCGTGTTGGAAGCTTGCGGCAATATCGGCGCGTACTTGCGGATCGCTATCAGCGCTATTGCCTGAGCCACCGGACTGCGGGGTATCTTTAATCAGATTATGCACTGCTGTTTTCATACCACTAAAGGAGAAATCGAGGCCGCGATGCAGCATTGGCCGCGGCAGCTCATAGGCGTTTGGGTTACCCGTTTCAGCAAGCTTGGCAATATTTGGACCACCAGGATAAGGCAAGCCTAACATCTTAGCGGCTTTATCAAAGCACTCCCCTGCCGCATCATCGATGGACTCGCCTAGTATCTCATACTCGCCGATGCCTTTAGCCGCGATCAGCTGGGTATGGCCACCTGAGACGAGCAAAGAGACAAACGGAAACGGCGGCGGATTAGCGCCCATCAAAGGCGCAAGCAGATGGCCTTCCATATGGTGCACGCCGATAGCCGGAATACCTAAGCCAAACGCCAAGCTACGACCAAACAGCGCGCCCGTCATCAGCGCGCCAATAAGGCCTGGGCCTTTGGTATAGGCGATAGCATCAATGTCGTTTTTACTCATATCACACTGCGCTAGCAGCTCATCGAGTAGTGGCACTAATTTGCGAATATGGTCGCGACTCGCCAGCTCAGGCACCACGCCGCCATAGACAGCATGCAGCTCAATTTGTGAGTACAATACTTGCCCAACTAGGCCCTTATTAGCGCTGTTAATCTGCTCGCTATCAAAGATCGCCAGACCCGTCTCGTCACAAGAAGTCTCTAACCCTAATACTTTCATGCTATCGCCTTTATCTTACTATCTTTATCTTACTATGGGGTCGCTGCGTTATTACCCTGTATGTGCTAATAACAGACCCTAACCCTAAAGCCAAAAAGCCGCCATTGTTAGCACACAATGACGGCTCGTTTAACAAATTTCAAGAGCGAATAACGGCTATCAGCTGGCTTCGGCAATCATATATTCAACAGCAGCTCTTATCTGATCTTCGGTCACGCCATTATAAGCCTGCGCTGGCATTTGATTAAAGCCTTCCGCTGAATGAGTGGTCAGAGTCTCTACGCCTTTTTCGATACGCGGTGCCCAAGCCTCAGCGTCACCGAATTTTGGTGCATTGAGCAGACCGGTAGCGTGACAGGCCATGCATTGCTTGTTATAGAGCTCAGCGCCAACGTTGACGGCTAAATCCTCAGAGGCTGCAGGCTCTTCTACCGCTGCCACCTCAGCTTCAGCATCACCAGCATCAACTTCTGCCGTCTCAGTCGTCTCGACAACCATAGGCTCAGTTTCTGCAAACTCCATATCTTCTGCTTCAGGAGCATTGGCACGAGCAATCTCAGCAGCCTGCTCGGCTCGCTCTGGCGCTGTTACTGCTTCATGACCATCGCTACAAGCGCTAAGACTAACGCCTAAGCTGACCACTAGAGTCGTCCACAATGCTGTGTTTAGTGCCGTTTTTCTCATTCCAACATCCTCACTAAAATTGATATAAAAACCGATAAAGCTTACTGAATTGTTGCAATTATCATAGCATAAATTCGGTTAAAGCCGTTATCGTCATAAGGTGTTTTATCGGGATTTTTGTGACTTAGTGAGTATTACTTTATAAGGTAAATAAGAAACTTTATAAGATAAATAACCAAATTAGACGGTATTGATCTGTAAATACTTCAAGTAACGTAACTCTAGGTGCTCTAATAACGCAGAATTTGTCTTTTTATAATCAGTCGCTGAGTGACGATAAGCACACCAAAAGCCTTGACTTTATTGATGATTTTAGGTAGAATTACCGCCCTTGTACTTCTGTGCAAACTTATCCTAGTTTGAGCTGATGCGCGAATTTTGAGATATTAGCGCTAAATACTAATACACAGCCAAACTAATGCCTTTGTATCTCATCCCTATAAGGAGTCTTCATGCCTGCAGTTAAGGTCAAAGAAAACGAACCCGTTGATATCGCTATCCGTCGTTTTAAACGTGCTTGCGAAAAAGCTGGCGTATTGTCAGATGTACGTAAGCGTGAGTTTTATGAAAAGCCAACGCAAGAGCGCAAGCGCAAAAAAGCCGCTGCGGTAAAGCGTTATAAGAAAAAGCTGCAACGCGACACTATTCGTACCACGCGTATGTACTAATTGCTAGCTATCAGTTAGCCGTACATCAGTAGTCGTACATCAGCGCCACTGTTATCAATAGATATCAGTGGCGTTTTTTGTGCTACACTTTTTATTATTCATCTTATTATCTATCGAAATTTATATTACAACACCAAAAAGCACCCTATAAACAAGGATTAGCCACCATTATGAGCTCTATTAAACAAAAGCTAGCAGATACTATTGTCACCTCTATGAAAGCCCGCGAGCTTGAGCGCGTCAAAGTCATGCGCAATGTACAATCTGTCGTCAAGCAAATCGAAATCGACCGTAAAGTGGAGCTAGATGATGCGGGCGTTCTAGAGATACTACAAAAGCAGCTCAAACAGCGTCAAGAGTCTTTGGCTATTTTTACCGCGAATGGCCGTGATGACTTGGCGAGTAAAGAGCAGTTCGAGATTGACATTATCAATGAGTTTATGCCAAAACAGATGGATGATGACGAGCTTGCCGCCTTAGTCAACCAAGAGATTAGCGAACAAGGCGCTACCTCCATGCGCGATATGGGCAGCGTCATGGGCGCTATGAAAACCAAAACCGCAGGCCGCGCCGATCCCGCGGTTATCTCAAGACTGGTCAAAGAAGCGCTGCAAGGCTAGANNTGCACCGATTGCACGCGCTCGGTTTATAGCGAACTTCGTCCCTCCTAACCGCCTAAGGCTTAAAGTCTTGGGCGGTTTTTACTTCGCTGATTTCTTTTTTGATACTGGCTAATAACGGACTACGACCAGAAGAGTTTGGCANTTNCTNAGCCAGTTGCTTAGCTTGCGTCAAAGACGTCAATGCCGAATCATAACGTCCATTCCAGAGCTGATCATGACTGCGATAGCGCAGAGCATTAATCGTCGCAATCGCTTTGATAGCCGCTGAGCTTGAGGTTTTAGCGAGTTTTTCGTTAGCCAATTGCAAGCTTTGCCAAGCGTAGCGGTCACTGGCTTGCTCTTGGGTTAACGGCTTAAGTAGAGCTTGCGCTTGTAGTGGCTGATTATTACTGGTGAGGGCTTCTGCTAAGTATAGCCGCAAATCACGGCGCTCCGGATAGAGGCGCTGCTGCGCGCTTAAAACTTCTACGGCTCGCTGCCATTTGTTTTGTTCACTGAGCACTTGGCTATAGGTGATAGATAATAATGGCTCTAGTATCTGCAGCTGACTTGCTGGTAGCGCTGACAGCTCCTNCATNANNTGCTCGGCATCATCGAAACGTTGCTGCTGACTGTACCAATACATCAAGGCAAGCTTAGCGCCAGGACTGCTGACCGCGGCGGTAGTCAGCGCCGTTTCTGAGGTATGCTGGCCCATGACTTGCACGCGCCAATATAACAAATCAAACAACGCTTGATGGCGCTGCTGCTGCGTCAAAGATAAAGGCGCATACTGCTGAGCACGGGCTTGCGACTCGCTTAAGCGCTCATTACTCAAAGGATGTGAGCGCACAAAGCTTGGTAAATAGCGGTTTTCGACTTGATTGAGCTGACTCTTTTGGTTCATCGTCGCAAAAAATCTCGGCATAGCGCGTGGATCGTAGCCTGCCTGCGTCATGATCTGCATGCCCACCCGGTCCGCTTCGCGCTCATTACTACGGCTAAAGGCCATGCTGCTATTCATAGTCGCCGTCTGCGAGCCCATCATCACTGCTGCTGCCGCATCGCCATCGACTGCAGAGGCAGCTATCGCCGCGAGCATACCGCCGATTTGCATCAGTAGCGCTTTTTTGCGCGCGTCTGCCCCGCTCTCATAATGGCGCTGACTAATATGAGCAACCTCGTGAGCAACGACGCTTGCCAGCTCATCCATACTATTGGCGGCGAGTATCGTCCCCGTGTTGATACCGATAACCCCGCCGGGTGCGGCAAAGGCATTGATACTTGGATTATCAATAATCACTAAAGCCAACGGCGCTTGCTGACGAGCTTGAGCGTTGAGTCGCCAAGTCATCGCCTTCATCGTCTCCTGAATCCAAGGGTCATGCTCCATCTTGGCCTGGCCATTGATGTTTTGTAGCGACCATTCACCAATGAGCTTATTTTGATATTGATCAGCAAAGCTCAGCGCCTGCCCTTGCAAATTGGGCAAATCAAGCTCATCGGACGGCTGCTGCCAAGCGCTAAAAGCCGAGGTGGACACTGTTGGCGTGGCAAGCGGCTCAAGGCGACTTGGCGTTACGCTCGCCCCATAACTGACACTACTGAGCAGCAGTGCCAGCACGAGTACACTTGGCGTTGATGGTCGATAAATAAACTTCAAATGAGTATCCTATTATTTAAGCAACACAGGCAAATACCGAACGCTGATATAGTTGAATCACTTTAAAACCGATGCAGTGCAGCTAGGATTCATCTTGTCAATGAGAGCTGCGCAACATCGAAACAGCGTAGACACAGCACGCAAGGAAAATGAATACCAGTTGCACGTTAATATTTAGCGTATCGACTTTATTTCGCACTGACTATAGTAGGGTTCTTGGCTGTTTTGACTATATAAGCTTGAGGGTATAACGTCAATTGTTGGCTCAGACTGACTACTAATATCTCAGCAAGCGTCACGGTTAAGTAACATTATTGTGCCATGCTAAAACATCAAACACTGTGATGATAATATTCAACTGCTCTTCTAGCCTAGCAGTTTGTTATAATAAGCATTTATCGTTCAAGGTTTGATTTATGTCAGCTGCGTCTAAAACTACGGTATCTGCCCCTTATTTTATAACGCTCTCATCGAGCTTGTCTGCCAATGAGCAGCAAGTTATCGCTGATTTGTTAGCGCTATTACCGGCTTCTTATATCAGCGAGATAAGGTCACACTTGGATAATAAAACGAGAATAGAAGCGGACTCTGCCCTTCTCATAAAAGGTTACGTTGATGGTCGCGGTTTGGCTTGTCCGATGCCATTATTAAAGACAAAAGTGGCTTTGCGTGATGTCGCTATCGGTGAGTCTTTATATGTTGTTGCCACTGATCCCAACTCGCAAGCAGACATCACTGCCTTTTGTCGGCAATCGCAAACGGCCAATNCAGAGANGCTNCAGCTGTTAGTTAATACGGTAACCGATANCCGCAATGATGAAGCGGTTACTGCTACTGATGAAGCTAGGCATAACAAAGCCGCGCAGCAAGCCGATACAATATTTCACTTCATCATTACCAAAACCGATAGCAACTAACGACAGCTATCCTTTACAATTACTATAATTATTCTACTTTGCATACTTGTTTATTTATTTGCNTATTTACTTGATTAAGGTCAAAGATATGACTACTTCTTCCACTGATTCTGCGACAAAAAAATCGTCACCACCAAAAAAACCTCGCAGTAATGATAAAGTGACTACTGAGCAAAATGCTGCTCGCACAGCAGCGTTAGAAGCGGCAGCAAAACGACCGCCGTACGACGCTAGTGCCTTAGAAAAAACCAGCACTCGCGATTTAGTACCGGCCATGCCGACTCACTTGACGGCTCCTGGGGTAAACCTAGGCGCTTATATTAATACTGTGCACCAAATCCCTATTTTGACCCCAACGCAAGAACAAGAGCTTGCACACCGCTANTATGATGANGGNGATGTNGAGGCCGCGCGGTTACTGGTGATGTCGCATCTGCGCTTTGTGATACATATCGCGCGTAGCTACTCAGGCTATGGTNTNCCGCAAGCGGATTTGATTCAAGAAGGCAATCTGGGCTTGATGAAAGCGGTCAAGCGCTTCGATCCGAATAAGGGCGTGCGCTTNGTNTCTTTTGCCGTGCANTGGATCAAAGCTGAGATTCACGAGTTTGTGATTCGTAACTGGCGCATTGTCAAAGTGGCGACCACCAAAGCGCATCGTAAGTTATTTTTTAACCTACGTAGCCTAAAAAAGACCAACAATCAGCTGACTTTAGAAGAGGCAGATGCGATTGCGAACGATCTCAACGTCACTCGCAAGCAAGTGCTAGAGATGGAGTCGCGCCTGACCTCTTATGACGCCTCTTTTGAGACCCAATCGAGCGATGATGACGACGGACGTTACGCGCCGCAGCTGTTCTTAGAGGACGGTATAGATCCAGCTGAGATGGTAGAAGAGTCTGATTGGGAAGCCAATAATTCATCCGCGTTGATTGAAGCAATGGGGACGCTAGATGATCGCTCTCGTGATATCGTTGAGCAGCGCTGGCTTACTGAGCAAAAATCCACCTTGCACGAATTGGCGGCGGTCTACTCTATATCGGCTGAGCGTGTGCGTCAGATCGAAAAGAACGCGATGGACAAAATCCGTGAGGCCATGACTATTGAGAGTGTGATTTTGCCTGACGATATTCAATAATGATTGTGTTTATACAGTGATGATTGTACGAGTGGCTTGATTATTTATTATATAGTTAATCCACGTTAAAAACGATACAGTGCGGTTGGGATGAATTTTTCGCAGCCTCTGTCCGCAACGACACAGCACGTCAGGAAAATTTATATCAACTGCACGAATATATTAGCGTATCGGTTTTATTTAGAACTGACTATAGGTACAGCTATTTTTATAAAAATTAAGAGTTTATAAATGNTCAATTGGATAGGTATTGCTGCCGTTAATATGGCTATCGCGGTTGCTCTAGGCGCGTTTGGCGCTCATGGACTCAAAAACTTGGTTGNTGAGCAGCAGCTTGCTTGGTGGCATACCGCGACACTTTATTTGTTTATTCATGCGCTCGGACTGCTATTGGTTGGCATATTNCTGCGCCTTAATTATGCCACTCAAGCGACGGCGTGGTTGTTACAGCTCGGNGTAATAGTATTTGCTGGTAGTCTCTACGCTATGACCTTAGGCGCACCGCGTTGGTTTGGCGCTATTACCCCGATCGGCGGAGTGCTGATGATAGCAGGTTGGTTATGGCTTGCCATAACAGCTTTTCGTCTCGGCAAACCACTTTAGTCATAGATTCGATATTAAATAAAATGGATACGTTAGATAACTGTTAGATAACTAGGGAGCCCACTTTATGAGTACCATCACTGTCAACGGTAAGACCTTACAGACTACGCATCAAACCGTGCAGTTAGTAGTGAATGAGCTTGGCTTAAGTCAAGGGCGCTATGCGGTAGAAGTNGATGGAGACCTAGTGCCTAAAAGCGAGTTGGCACAAATGCGCGTGGTGGAAGGAATGACTATCGAAGTGGTACAAGCGGTCGGTGGTGGCTAAGATTCTTTATGTTCGTAGACAGAGCTAAATGCATAAATCAAACTGGTAATTTTTAAACCCAAAAAAGACCTCAATCGTTTCATCGGTTGAGGTCTTTTTTGGGTTTTACGTTGATTAGCGCTACTGATTTTGCGCTACAAATTTAGTGAAATTTAGTGAATTATCATCTTCTCTCTATTCTTCTTATTGGCTTTCCTTATTGTCAATATTGTTAACATTGTGAATGTTGTCACGTTAAATACAGCTGATTGACTGGCTCGGTATAGGCATAGCTAAGTTTTGGTATTATNTTTATTATCAGCTATGNGTACCACCAAACCAGTCAAAGCGTTTATGCTTGTACTATAAACCTATCTCAATAGGTAAGCTCATGGCTACATCGCTGAGGCAGCATCAGCAGCTTCGCTATTGTTATAGCTGTTGTCACGTCCAGTCGCGCGAGTCTTTCTATCTTGTTGGCGGGTCTTATATTTACGTACTTGCCGCTCAAGCTTATCTGACATCTCGTTGATGGCTTTATACATGTCATCATCTTGTGCTTGTACGAACATCTCTTGACCTGAGACTCGCATGATAGCTTCGGCTTTATGACTCTTTTTGCCGCCATCACTAGCGCCGCTATTGTCTAAAGACAAAATCACCTGAATGCTCTGAATCTGATCGAAATGACGCTCAATTTTTTCTAATTTTTCGCGGACTGCGGTATTCATGGCATCGGTAACACTGATATGGTGACCACTAATAGATACGTTCATATACTTGTCCTTATATTTATTACCACTTATAGTGAACTGATAGTACGGTAAACTAACCGGTATCAGCTGGAGCCATCGAACTGTCAAAAACTGATGTTAAAAGCTAATCTTAAAGAGCAATGACGATATAACCAATAGTGCATTCTATATAAAGTGTCGCTTNTTCAAATCTCCTTTTGTCAAAACTCATTATCGGTATCTACTGACACCTTAGAATGCCTTTGAATTCGTCTTTTAAACAGCTCCAAATCTTCGATCTTTAAAAGCTAAATGTCCTTCAGTTTTTGCTGTTGATGCCCTTCTAATTTGTCACGAATACCTAAGAGTAGCAAGACGCTATACTGTAATAAAATGTAAAGTTAACTGCTATATATTGCTAAAATCTATATAATCAAAAAATTTTATTTTTATTCCTAGCAACTATCATACCTTTTAAGCGACTATTCATTGACGCTCCTAGCACCACAATTAGTATTTTTGTTTGCGCTGAGTGGAAGAGCCGATCCCCATAGCTTCGCGATACTTAGCTACCGTACGTCTAGCGATGTCGATACCTTCTNCATGCAAGTGCTGCTGCAGGCGACTATCGGAGAGCGGTTTTTTTGGTGCTTCATTGGCGATGAGCTGTTTGATCATAGCGCTAATAGCGGTCGATGAGACATCGCCTTCACGGCTACTCACATGCGATGAAAAAAAGTACTTGAGTGAAAATAGACCTTGCGGGGTCAAGATGGATTTACTGGTGGTTAAACGGGAGACTGTAGACTCATGTAGTTCTACCTCTTCAGCGATATCCTTTAAGATCAAAGGCTGCATAGCAGAAGCGCCATGACGTAAAAACTCTTGCTGACGTCTGACAATACTCGTCGCCACCTTTAACAGGTTTTGGTTACGCTCCTCAATACTGCGAATAAACAGCTTGGCATCGCTGAGGTTTTCACGTAGATATTGATTGTCTGAGCTATCATCACCGCGTTTGACTAGATTGGCGTAGTCTTCATTTATACGCAGTTTCGGTAGTGTCTCTGGATTAAGACTGACCTGCCAGCGCTCATCACTGACTGCTCTATCTGCTTCGAGCGCCGCTGAACGATGANGACGAATGGGAGTAACTAAGACATCTGGAATATCATAACTCTCAGGAGCCTGCTCATAACTGGACTGGCTACTTTGAAAGGCCAGACCCGGCGCAGGATTGAGCTGACGCAGTAAACTTAGCGCTGGGGTGATCTGTGCGGCTTTTAGGCCAGTCGCCTGAGTTAGCGCTTTAATATTGTTGCTCACTAAATGCTCGCTGGCAGATAGCAGAGCTTGCGCTTCGGCCAAATGCTCTGTATTGCGATCAAGTTTGCTAAGCTGAATGGCCAAGCATTCACTCAGATTACGCGCCCCTACCCCTAAGGGGTCACAAGACTGAATGACTCTAAGCATGACGGTTATTTCATCGTACTCTATTGGCTCTGGCCACTGATAAAAGCTTGCCATAGTGGCAAAACTCTGCAGCAAGTCATCGATATCTAAGCGGATAAAGCCCATCTCATCCATCGCATCGATGAGATAATCGGCGATCATAGTGTCGGTGTCTGATAAGCGTTTAAAATTGAGCTGCCAACGTATATAGTCTTGAATACTGGCGTTGGTTGTGCCTTGATAGCGCTCTAAATCATCAAAATCGATAGGGCTAGAGGCAGCTTGATCTGAGGGCGNTGCCGTAAAACTCGTCGTCTCAACAGTATGCTGGTCAGCGTAGGCGCTATCATAAGTAGGGTCAGCCATCGTCTCATTATCGATATCCATCGCGCTACCGTCGATATGGGCTTGCTGTAATTTATCGAAGCTGTCTACACTGTCTTGACTATCGTAACTGTCATAACCGTCATAGCTATCATCATTATCGTTAGTGCCACTGTTCCACATCTCAAGCGTTAACGGATCTTCAGCCATTTCTAGATCGCTGCTATCTTCGTCATAGCGCTCTTCTTCATCCTCAATACGCTCAAGTAGTGGGTTACTCTCAAGCTTGGCTTGCACCTCTTGTGCTAACTCAAGGCTTGAGAGCTGCAAGAGCTTGATAGCTTGCTGCATCTGCGGGGTAAGCTTTTGTGAGGTATTTAGCGTAGCGCCTAAGCCAAATGACATACTCATGAGCAGTTTATTGCACTCCAGTACTGATGTGGTTTTGATTCATAATCACGGTTGATAGCGACTTATCACTCTAATGGGTCATGACGATAGCATTTTTCATAGTCCTATTGCTATGATAATTTATAACATATATAGCGTTATAGTCCTTTTTATCACTAAAAATAATATCTATTACTATTAAACGAGAAGCTCTATGAATAAAGTATTAAACGTCGCGGCGCTACAAATGAACAGTCAGCAAGATATCGAAGCCAATCTTAGCACTATTAAGGCTGGTATTGAGGAAGCGAGCACTCAAGGCGCGCAGCTGATCGTTTTGCCTGAGAATTGTTGTAGCATGGGTCGTCAGTTTGCCACTGCCGAGCGTTTCGAGTCGCTATCAGCGACGCTTGCTAGCTACGCGCGCGAGCACAACGTGCATCTGTTAGCTGGCTCGCTACCTTGCCCGTTTCGTCCGGATGGCGCGCTAGTTCCTAATGATCGCCTACGTCAAGTCAGTCAACTGTTTGCGCCCGATGGTAGCCGACTTGCTCGCTATGACAAAATTCATCTATTCACCGCCACAGTCGCCGATAAGCAAGGCAGCTATAACGAAGCGGCAACGTTTGAGCCGGGCACGCAAACTGTCGTCACCCCTATCGAAGTCGCAGGTGAGAGCTATCAGCTAGGAATGATGGTGTGCTTTNNTTTGCGCTTCCCCGCGCTTGCTCAACGTTTGCGTCAAGCCGGTGCTGAGCTGCTAAGCGCGCCGTCTGCCTTTACTTATCTGACNGGACAAGCNCATTGGGAGCTACTGCTACGCGCGCGAGCGCTAGATAGTCAGTGCTTAGTNATAGGCNCAGCACAAGGCGGCGAGCATCATTATAAGGACGGGCAGGCGCGCCAGACTTGGGGACATAGTGCCATTACCGCCTTTGATGGTACGATAGTCGACAGCTACGAGAGCAGCGAGATAAAAACTGAGGATAAGCACAAGGATTACGCTTTAGTTTTCGCTAGTTTGGATAAGTCAACGCAGCAGCAAGGGCGCGAGAAGATGCCTATTTTTCAATGTCATCGCTTGGCTTAATAGTATTTATAAGAATTGGGTGTAAATTTAATTGAAATAAAAACGTCATATTATCACGTGGAACTGGGANGAATTTTATGCAGCATCGAACGATAACAGCACGCCAGTAAAATTTATACCAGTTCCACGATCATAACTTATATATTAAACGCAGTGTCATTTTTAATCTGACTATCACTCACTATCGTTTTGAGTAAGAGAGGCACGTGGATGGGCGCGATCATAGACTTGGGTAAGCTTAGCAAAGTCTACATGGGTATAGATCTGAGTGGTGCTAATATCGCTATGACCGAGCATCTCTTGTACCGCGCGCAAATCACCACTGCCGGAGAGCATATGCGAGGCAAAGCAGTGACGCAGCAGGTGCGGGTAGAGGTTTTGTGCGATACCGGCGCGTTTGGCTGCTACTTTTAGACGCTGCTGTACGGCGCGAGTAGAGAGCCGCGTACCGAGCTTTTCACTAATAAATAAAGCGCTGTCTTGCCCCTCTACCCAAAGGTTACGATGCGGTAAGTAGCGCTTAATCGCTTCAGCTGCCTTATTACCAATTGGCACTAAACGCGTTTTGTTGCCTTTACCGGTCACTCGAACGCGCAAATCAGATAAATCGATATCTATCATATCGAGCGCCACCAGCTCGCCTACCCGTAAGCCACTGCTGTAGAGCAGCTCAAACATTGCTTTATCTCGCAGCCACAATCGCGCNTNCTCTGGCGTATCAGGCAGTTCTTGCTCTAAAAGCTGAGTGAGCAGATCAACGTCAGCAATCGAAGGCAACGGCCGCGGACTGCGCTTGAGCTGATAGCCAGTCGTCGGGTTGATACGCGCTATGTCCTCTTCGATAAGCCAACTATAAAAATGACGGATCGCCGAGAGCTCTTGCTGCACNCTGGCTAGCGCAAGCTTATNTTCATCAAGACGCTGAGAGATATGCTGAGCTAATTGGCGCTTATCACAGCGCGTCCAACTCAGACGCTTACCGCGCAGATACAACGCTAACTGCTGAACGCCGGCGAGATAAGCTGTCAAAGTATGCTCAGAGTGATTGCGTACTGACAAGGTATTTAGCCAACGATGCACTGGCGTCAATAGCTCACGTAATACCGCATCGGTCTCTATATCCGTTGCCGGATTGACATAATCTTTGACGCTCATAGCTTTTCTCTTAATTGCTCTCTTAGTTGGTANNTTAAATACTCTCTTAGCTAGCCGTATTTAGCTAGCCGTACTTAGCTTGGCGAATTAGGCTTGAGACCCGCTTGCGCCATAATACCATCGGGACTGAATACCCCTTCATATACAAAGGCAGTAGGACCGGTCATCATTACCGAATAGCCTGGCTGCCATTTGACAATCATACTACCGCCGTAGAGCTGCGCGCGGATATCCTCGCCTTCATCGAGCCAGCCTTCACGGATACCGANAGCGACTGCCGCACAAGCGCCAGTGCCGCAAGCTTGCGTCTCGCCCACTCCGCGCTCATACACCCGCAGACGGATATGACGCTGATTCATCACTTGCATAAAGCCGACATTGACCCGATCCGGAAACGCTCGGTGCGACTCAATGGCTTTGCCTAAAGTGGCCACTTNCGCATCTAGCACATCGTCGACCTTGATAACCGCATGCGGATTGCCCATATTAGCAACATAAAGCTGTACTGGTGTACCGGCGACATCGAGATGATAGGCGTTTTGGATTTTGGTGGTGGCTTTTGGGGTAAACGGAATCTCATCCGGCTCAAATTTAGGCTTACCCATATCGACCTCGACCCAACCATAACGATCAGTGGTNAAAGAGATGACGCCGCTCGCCGTCTCAACCCGCAAGCGCTGCTTAAATGACAGCTTNCGNGCTTGCACAAAACGCGCGAAACAGCGCGCGCCATTGCCGCATTGCTCAACTTCAGTGCCNTCGGTATTGAAGATGCGATAGCTAAAATCAACATCCGGGCGCATTGGCGGCTCAACGACTAGCAGCTGATCAAAGCCTATACCTAAGTGCCGATCGCCCAATAACTCTACCAACTCTTTGGTCAAATCTAAGCGCTGAGTCACCAAATCGATAACCATAAAATCGTTACCTAGCCCATGCATCTTTGTAAACTCTATCAACATATCCTTGTGTCCTATTCTGTTTTTATATGTCGGTTATATTAGCACGCNACCCTGCACAATGATAACTATCAGCGNGTGATGAATGGTAGAGACCGTCATGAAATACTCGTCATAAAATAGTCACCATAAAAAACCCACTGTCATCATGACAATGGGCTTTTAAAATAAANTTACTAAATCACTAGGAGCTTTTTAGCTCAGACTTTTACCATGGACATAGGGGCCGGCTAGTCATTTCGCTATTGATCTTGCCAACGCATCTCATCGCGGTATAAGTCTTCGATCGTCTCACGCTTACGAATCAACTGCTGCTGACTCTGTGCCACCATAACCTCGCTAGCACGCGGACGCGAATTGTAATTACTACTCATAGTAAAGCCGTAAGCGCCAGCACCAGTGATAGCCAAGATATCGCCTTCGGCAAGCGCCAATACACGATCCTTAGCCAAAAAATCACCTGTCTCACAAATAGCGCCAACAATATCCCAAGCCTTTGTATCGTCAGCTTGCATACCACCGTTAGGTAACTGCTGAGGAATCACTGCCATTTCGGCTTGATACAGCGCTGGGCGGATCAAATCATTCATCGCCGCGTCAACGATAGCAAAGTTTTTGTGCTCGGTCGGTTTAAGCACATCAACGCGAGTGAGTAGCACGCCAGCATTAGCAACCATACTGCGCCCCGGCTCAAAGAATACTTTGAGACCCAGCTCAGTGAGTTTCGGCAATAGCGCGTCGGCAAAATCAGCGATGGACACTGGCGACTCATCAATGTAGCGCACGCCTAGTCCGCCGCCCAAGTCCACATGCTTGAGCGTAATACCTTGATCCGCTAAAGCCTGCACCAGCTCAATCACTTTGTCCAGTGCGGCTACAAAGGGCGCAACTTCGGTGAGCTGCGAGCCGATATGACAATCAATACCAACGATCTCGATATGTGACATCGCCGCGGCCTGCGCATAAACGTCAAGCGCCTGTTCATGAGCGATGCCAAACTTATTATCTTTTAGCCCCGTTGAGATATAAGGATGAGTCTTAGCATCGACGTCAGGATTGACCCGTAGGGATATCGGCGCTGGTGTATCTAGCTGGTCGGCTACTTCATTAATTAACGACAGCTCGCTGATGGACTCGACATTAAAGCAGCCAATACCTTGCTGCAGAGCAAATTCGATATCGCTGTATGTCTTGCCTACGCCTGAATAGACGACGCGACCCGCTTGTCCGCCTGCTGCTAACACGCGCATCAGCTCACCACGTGAGACGATATCGAAGCCAGCTCCAGCCTGCGCCAAGATGCCTAATACGGCCAAATTAGAATTGGCTTTTACCGCGTAGCATATTTGGTGCTCAAGACTGGCGAAGCTGTCGCTATAGACTTGATAAACATCCAAGATCGCCTGCTTAGAGTAGACATAACAAGGCGTATCGTACTGCTTAGCCAAACCGCTCACGCTAACGTCCTCAATATACAGCTCGTTATCGCGGTAGCTCAGCGCTGGCAGATGGGCGCTTAAAGCTTGAGGATCGATATACAACCCGTGCTCAGTTTGTACGGTAATCGCTTGGCTATCTGCCACAGTTGCCTGTCTTTGCGGCTCAGAGTTACTCATAGTCCTCTCTTTCATTCATTCAGGTTTTCAAAGGAAATTATCACATTATTAAACTTGCAGCATCGCTTAGTAATCGCTTAGCAATCAATCAATAATCATTTGCATCATCGCTTGGCTCAGGCAGCACTTGCTGCTCCTCAAGATAGCGTGTGCGCTTATACTCGTCATCATCTACCCCAGCAAATGCAGCATCTTGCGGCTGACTGGTACTGTCTAATACCTCAGCGCTAGTGATGAGCCCTTGCTCAGTATCTGCCAAGTATAGCGGGCCTTTTTGCCCGCAGCCGCTCAAACTCAGAGCCACTAGAGTAACCGCCATAGCAGTAAGTTTTGAAAATATAAAATTCGGTTTTAGAGTTTTCATAAGTGGTAAGCCATTAACCATGCATCACTGATTGCGCTAAAACTGCTTGCGCAAAATTCACAATCAGCTATTGATATTTTAACGCTAAATAATCCTGCTCGCTAACCGTACCATACCAGCCAGTATCGAGCATCAAATAGGCTGTAATCATAGCATTAATTGGCAGCGATTGACTGTGTTTAGCGATAATTTTAGTTGCAATATTGACCTATCATTATTCTTTATAAATGCTACATTTAATGGGGCGTGTTGTACGTTCGGTTGTGGCACGCGCGGAGACTATTTTTTAGACACTCAGTGTACAGCTGTAACTAATACTTGACGGATGCTTGTCTTAAACCTTATAGTTATTGTGGTATAACGCTTAACCGCAAGTGTGGTAATTGTTCTAAAATATGCTACCTTGTCTTTAGCTTTAGCATTTTATTTTGCTTTAATCATTCAAATGGTTTAAATGATTGAACCCCTACTTATTATATGATTTATTATTCCTACCCATAATCCAACACCCACAACCCAACAGCCATAATCTAAGGATAGAGCATGAATGACAGCGTCAACCCCTCCGCTTCTAGCGATGAGAACTCGGACAACTCAGTATTAACCAATCCCACTTTAGTCCTCAACTGTGGCTCCTCTTCTATTAAGTACGCTTTGATCAGCGAGGATGAATCGACTCGTATCACGGGACTGGCCGAAAACTTAGGTCTCGATACCGCTCGTATCAAACATACCGCGTTAAATGGTGAAAAGCTTGAAATTGCTATTCCAGGTGGCCGTCATAAACTTGCCTTACAAAAAGTGCTTGAGCTCCTCGAGCAGTATCACTTTATCGCTGTCGGTCATCGCGGCGTCCATGGCGGGCGTGAATACTCAGAAGCGGTCAAAGTGAACGATCATGTGTTATCGGAAGTGAAACGTCTCAAGTCGTTAGCACCTTTGCATAACCCAGCTAATGCTCTAGGCATCGAAGCGGTACAAGCGATCTATCCTGATATTCCGCAAGTCGTGGTCTTTGATACTGCCTTTCACCAGACTATGCCGCCTGTGGCTTATCGTTATCCGATTCCAAAAGCGCTATATGAAGAAGAAAAAATCCGCCGTTACGGCTTTCATGGTACCTCGCACGCTTACGTTTCAGAACGTGCCAGCCAGCTCACCGAAGCTAATGGCCCGCAAGGCTGGTTGACTGCGCATCTAGGGAATGGCTGCTCAGCGACTGCCGTTTATGATGGCAAAAGTCTAGATACCAGTATGGGACTGACGCCGCTTGAGGGGCTGATGATGGGCACGCGTAGTGGTGATGTCGATCCAAGCCTACATATCCACCTAAAGCGTCAACTTGGTATGAGCTTGGAAGATGTAGATAAAATGCTCAATAGCGAAAGTGGCCTATTAGGTATCTCGGGTCTGTCTAACGACCTACGCACCGTCGAGCAAGCAGCTAACGAAGGTCATAAAGATGCCGAGCTGGCAATCGAGATGTTCGCTTATCGCGTCGGTAAGTATTTGGCGAGCCTCAGCTGCGCGCTACCTGAGTTTACCGGTATTGTCTTTACCGGCGGGATCGGCGAGAACTCAGCGACCACGCGCGCGCGTATCCTAAACGTGATGCGTCACTTCGGTATCGCGTTCGATGCAGACAAAAACAAATCGCTCGTTGGCGGCGCAGAAGGGCGCTTTGAGAGTGACGATAGCAGTATTGAGCTGTGGGTCATCCCAACTGACGAAGAGTGTCAAATCGCTAAAGAAACCCGTCAAACCTTGGGTCTAGACTAAAGGGTTAATAAAAAAGCGCTGTCGCTGTATAAGCATGGCGCTTTTTTTTGACTGCGCAAACGGGTCTATTATTAGCTCAGTCTTTTATTAACCCAGTTACTTGCTAGACTAGTCGCTTATTAGCAACAATAATAGCCGCCCATCATACATTCTCAGTCTTTAAAAATATAACAAACCGTAGGATACACTATGCAAACTATTTTATTGGTTCCTATCAGTCGCGGTATCGGCGTGACTTCAGCCGCTCTTGGCCTCATTCGCGCGCTTGATTATAACGGTATCAAAGCCGGCTTTATGAAGCCGTTTTTGCAAGACGATACGCTCGATAAACAAAACAGCTTGGACAGCTCAAGCGCCCTTATCATGCATGCGTTTGGCCTAACGCCGCCCAAATCTATCAACCGTCAGCGCGTTGAGCGCATGATCGGCGATGGTAATCTTGACGAGCTAATGGAAGAGGTTATTGGCAATTATCACAGTATTGATGGCGAGCCTGATGTGGTTATCTGTGAAGGCTTAGTGCCAACCACCGAAGCCTCTTACGCTTCTCAAATTAACCAAGCCATCGCCCATGCTTTGGACGCGAAGATTATCTTTGTCAGCACTGTCGACACCAGCAATCCTGCTTATCTAGCAGACAAGCTTGACGTGCACGCGCGCGAGTTTGGCGGTATCGCTCATGAACGTACGCTTGGCACTATCTTAATGCGCGTGCATGACGTGCCTAATACCTTTGAGACTCAGCCTGTCGCTCCTGGTGAGGCGGTAGTGAGCTTAGATGAAAACTTCATCCAAGAGGTACAGCGCCTATCACCGCATTTTCATAGCGAGCGCTTCCGTCTCATCGGCGTCGTGCCATTTAGTGACTCGCTCTCCGTGCCGCGCACTTGGGATATCGCCGCTGAGCTTGATGCCACTTGGCTCAACGTCGGCGACGCCAAATCGCGCCGTATCAATGATATTAGCCTGACCGCACGCTCCGTTTCGCGCGTTGATGAGGTCTTTAAGCGCGGTACGCTCATTGTGGTGCCAGGCGACCGTGACGATCTACTGCTAGCAGCAGGCCTAGCTTGTATCAACGGCGTACCATTAGCAGGTCTAGTACTGACAGGCGGTGTAGTCCCTAACGAGACCGTAGCTGAGCTTTGGCAGTCAGCGCTGAAGACTGGCATCCCTGTCATGAGCGTCGAGACCGATAGCTTTGAGACGGTACAAAACCTACTACACATGAGTTCTGAGATACCAAGCGATGATACCGAGCGCGCAACCGATGTCGCTCGTTATGTTGCAGCACACTTAGATCTCAGCTGGATAAAAGAATACTTTAGCGGTGATTATGTCGCCCGTCTCTCGCCTGCTGCGTTTCGCCATCAAGTGGTCAAAAANGCACAAAACGCCAAAAANCGCATCGTACTGCCAGAAGGCGCTGAGCCGCGTACCGTCGAAGCCGCCTGTATCTGTCAAAGCCGCGGTATCGCCGATTGTGTGCTGTTAGCGCAGCGTAGCGAAGTCGAACAAGTCGCCAAAAACCGTGATTTAGTATTGCCTGAGGGGCTTGAAATCATCGACCCTGCTAGTCTTGATATGAGCAAGTATATCGATGCANTAGTTGAGCGCCGTAAAGGTAAAACGACCAGCGAGGTCGCTGCTGAGTATCTACAAGATACAGTCTATCTAGGCACGACCATGCTACAACTAGACGAAGTCGACGGCCTAGTGTCTGGCGCGATTCATACCACTGCCAACACCGTACGTCCCGCGTTTCAGCTAATCAAAACTGCGCCGCAATATTCCTTAGTATCGTCAGTGTTCTTTATGCTGCTGCCTGAGCAAGTCGTTGTCTACGGTGATTGCGCTATTAACCCCGACCCAACTGCTGAGGAGCTGGCTGAGATTGCTATTCAATCGGCGCAGTCTGCTGCCGCCTTCGGTATCGACCCAAAAGTGGCGATGATCAGCTACTCGACCGGCTCGTCTGGTACTGGCGCTGATGTCGAAAAAGTCATTGCAGCGACGAAAATCGTCCGCGAGCGTGCTCCAGATCTAGCCGTTGATGGCCCATTACAATATGACGCCGCCTCTGTGATGAGCGTCGGTAAACAAAAAGCGCCAGACTCCAAGGTCGCCGGTCAAGCCAACGTCTTTATCTTCCCTGATCTTAACACCGGTAATACCACCTATAAAGCGGTGCAGCGTAGCGCCAACGTCATCAGTGTCGGTCCTATGCTTCAAGGCCTTAATAAGCCCGTCAATGACTTATCGCGCGGCGCTCTAGTCGATGATATTGTCTACACTATTGCTCTCACGGCTATTCAGGCTTATAGTGATTTGATTTAAAAGTATTTAAATCATTAGGGCGTGTTGAACATTCGACCTTGGCACTGACAGAGACTATTTTTTAGGCGATTTGCAGATAAAAATGGTAAGTTTAGTTGTTCTAAGCGTCTATTTTTATCAATAAAGCGGCAAAAAATAGTCCTGTCCCTGTTGTTGTCGTGAGGGCTGATGCTAAAATCGCCCTAGTCGTTGCGACTGTTTAAATAAAATCAGCTAGCCAATGCAATAAGCATTACCTGCAATTTTAACGACGACTAGAACACAGCTTTGATTAACTAGTAGCGATCAGCAGTGCGCATTTGTGAATGTTCAACACGCCCTATTAGTTTTAAACAAAAGCGCTTAGCATCATTATGTTGAGCGCTTTTTTGATAGAGCTGATGATACCGGCTGATTAANCAGAAANATCTATCGACAAACGTTATAATGATGCTATGACTAAACCTTTCCCTACTGCCATTCGCGCCTACTTGGGCGGCTCGTTCAATCCAGTACATAACGCTCATATTGAGATGGCGATGCAAGTCTACCACTCNCTTGCNCCGCTTACGGCCGAGCGAAACTGTGAGCTACAAGTGTCGTTATTACCCAACGCGCGCTCGCCTTTTAAATCACAAAGCCTAGCACCCAAGCATCGATTGGCTATGCTAAAACTCGCGGTGCAAGATACGCCCATACGCGTCGATGAGCTTGAGATTTGGCAACCNCCNCCTGTCTATACTATCGATAGTGTGCGGACTTTACGTCAGCGCNATCCGCAAGATGTCTTGATATTTATTATGGGTATGGATAGTGCTCGTAGTTTAGATAAATGGAAACAGGGCTTACAGTTGACGGACTACGTTCATCTTTGGGTGTTTGATCGTAGTGCCGACAATGCCAGCTCCAATGCTAACCCTACAGACCCTAACTTACCGCATAAACCTTTTGATAATAATAAAACCTTAAGTGATAAGCAGCGAGCTTTGCTCATCAATGAGCTACCTAATTCGCTACCGGCGCAAGTGGTTGACTCTATCAGCGAGCTGGTTGCAACTCCTATTGACAGCTTAGCAGCCCAAAACTTAGCAAATAAAGGCTTGAAAACCTTACGCAAAGGACGCATTTATATAGACTCACGACCCGTACAGAAAGTATCTAGTACAAAGATTCGTAACCAACTCCTGACTTATTATACCGCCCCTATTATAAAAGATGGCTTGCTTAATCACTGCGAGTATCTATCCAAACACTTACATCCTGCAGTTTATGACTATATTGTGCAGCATAAGCTATATTCCGCAGACTAATTCCGTTAAAATCACCTTATTATAGTCGTCACCACTTATTTATGGCCGATGACGATTCACTTTTTATAGCGAATGACGATTAAAGAGATACANATTTATGAGCAACACTATGACTAACGAACGTTTAGAAGAATGCTTAACGCTAGTAACCTCCACTTTGGACGGTATGAAAGCCAAAAACATCACCGTACTTGATGTTGAGGATTTAACAGACGTCATGGAGCATATGGTTATCGCTGAGGGCACCTCCAAGCGCCATGTGCGCGCGATGGCTGACAGCTTAGGCGCTGATGCTAAGCAAGCAGGCTTTATGCCATTAGGCCGCGAAGGTGGCACTGATTCTGACTGGACGCTGATCGACTTGGGNGCTGTCGTTGTGCACATGATGACGCCAGCTGCGCGCGAGTTCTATGACTTAGAAGGCCTGTGGTCNTCGCCTGAGAGCTTAGCAGAANTAGTTGCCACGCCGCGTGANAAAAAAGCCGGTCGCCGTAACTAAACGCAAAAAACTGACTAGCGCACTNAATAAACAGACTGGATAAAATATCNGGTCTTTTTTTATGTCATTGATAACTGGCGCTTTATATAAGCGACAAAGTTAATCAAACACAAAACCATTACACTTTGCGATACTATANCCTTATTCACGTGACNATCTGCTAGGACATTCAATGAACGCCGCCAATACAGACTCTACTTCTCAAAACTCTCAAAGCGCAGCACATGACTNTAATCAACCGCTACCCCTACATATCGCCACTTTAATCGATGTGCGCGCAGGCAAAGCCATGCCCTTCGCCCGTGAGCAAATGAGCGCTATCGATAAAGCACCGATCAAAGCACCCGCCGAAGTCAATTTTATGGGCCTTGCGACTGATGAACAAGCCGACCGTAAGCATCACGGNGGCCCNCTAAAAGCGGTNCANCAANTGCCGCCTGCGACTTANGAGCAGATNAATNCNGAGTTNGNNNTAAANGTNCGCGTNGGNACACTNGGNGANAACCTNANTACNNAAGCGGTNAANGNNTTNCCNGANATGACNGANNCTANNGTTTGNATNGGNGATGTCTNTNANTANGGTGAGATCGANGACANTNANAGCGTNCAANTNCGTATCGTNCAACCGCGNCGTCCNTGCTANAAAATCAACGACCAAATNGGGCAGTTTANNACCAAGCAACTNCCNAATATCGCNNCTTGGNTNAGNAAACAAGGTATCGCNGGCTGGTATTTTNANGTNGTNCGNGATGGNNNNATNGANGCGGATTTACCNGTNTATNTGGTAGAGCGTCCCTATCCGTTTGCCACGCTAGAGGCGCTATGGCAACTGGCTAATTCAAAAGAAAAACATGATGCTGAAGTGATTGAGCCTTGGCTAGCTATTGAGTGTTTGGAGGAGAGTTGGAAGTCTGTGCTTCGGAAAAAGATTTGAACAACTAAGAAAAAATATATCACTAAGCCATTTTAATGCACATTATATTTCGAAAATCAATATAGTATTTTAAGATCGAATTTTGTAAACTATTATCAATAATCCATATATTGTGCTTATAAGGTTCTTAAATACAATATATTGTAAACGCTCTCTTTATCTTAAAACGCAACTATAAAGTAGTTGCAAAACTCGTGTGCAGTTAGGTACTATATGTCTAAGTCAGAAAAACTTATAAAACGCTTTAGAACTGTTCCTACAGATTTCACATGGGATGAATTTGTTAAGCTGTTGTCTTTGCATGATTATCAGTTAGCGAAAGGTAGCGGTTCTAGAAGAAAGTTCATTAATAAAAGAACTGGCTTATCTATGAGTTTCCATGAACCTCATCCACAATCGATCATGAAGAGGTGCTATATACGTCAAGTTATTCAGCACTTTGATGATAATAAGGTATGGTCAAATAATGGCTAATAAACAATACTTCTCTTATAAAGGTTATACTGGTTCAATAGAGGTCAGTACAGAAGATTTATGCCTTTTTGGCAAAATTCAAATGATTCAAGACCTTGTTATGTACGATGGTGAAAATTTAGAAGAGTTAAAATTATCTTTTGAGTCTGCTGTCGATGAATATTTAGAGATGTGCGCAGAAGAAAATAAATGTCCTGATAAACCTTGTAGCGGTACCTTCAATGTTCGTATGTCAGAAAGTATGCATCGAAAAAGTATTCATGAATCTAATATTTTAGGTATTACTTTAAATAGTTTCATTTCCAAGTGTGTGACAAACTATTTTGAAGAGAATACTCTAAAAGATAGTTATATATTTGTCGATAAAGATACGTTTATAGAACAAATCACTCATCCTAAAAGTTACTCTACAGTAGGTTCAGAAATTGATTTCGATTACGAATATTCAATTGAGCCTAAAACATTTACTGTTTCACAAGCCATACAGTAATAGAGGTAAAAGTTATGACTAAAGATAGCAATGCTAAAGCTTCATATACAATGACTGAGTTAACAGAACTTATTTTAAGAAATGAAGAAATTACTGAAGGACATTATTTAGCAGTTATAGTTCCAGATATAACGGGTGGACAGATAAAATCAAATACTGAAGACAAATCTACCCAAGGATTAATAATTGAATTTAATGCTATAAATCTAATAAAAGTAAACGAGAATACTGAAAATGCTGTTGATGCTAGTTGTTTAACATAATAGAAAGCTTGAAAAATTTTTAGTAAATAGAAGGTGAACTTTTTAGTTCACCTTTTTTGTATTTAGTACATTATATGTTTCAGAAAAGAGCATTTCATGGCAAAAAACTTTACCGCTTTAGCATTAGCTTCTTTACTNACTCTACCCTTGATAGCCTGTGTCACCACTCCCAAAGCGCAAATGGCGACGACCGAATCCTTCGTCATTGATAGCGAGACGTATCAGTCGACAGGTAAAAGCGAGCGCATTAAAACGATTGTGCTGCACTATACCGTCAGCGACAACGCGCGCTCCATCAAGCTATTAACTCGCGGCAAAGTCAGCGCGCATTACCTCGTTATGGATAAGAATGACAATAAGATATATAGTCTGGTACCAGAGAGCGAGCGCGCTTGGCANGCNGGCGACGGCGGTTTTGCCGNTCGAACGATCCTGAATGACACGTCTATCGGTATTGAGATCGTCAATAAAGGTATCAAACCTCAATATCGAAACGCCCTCAAAAATAGCGAGCTTGACTATCATCCCTACTCGCATTTCGTCGAATTTGATGAGCTACAAATCAAAAAAGTCGCGCAATTGGTGCAAGATATTGCGCAGCGGTATGACATCTCCCCCAAAAACATCATCGGTCACGCGGACCTTGCCCCCTCACGCAAGATTGACCCCGGTGCGAAGTTCCCTTGGCAGCGACTGTACAGCGAGTACGGTATTGGCGCTTGGTATGATGAGGCTGATAAGCAATATTTTATGCAGCAAGTTCAGCTAGCTACCCCAACGATACGGGAGGTCAAGCAGGCCTTTCGTGATTATGGCTATCAGATGAGTACTACAGATGTGTGGGATAAAGAGAGCCGCGATGTCATTTATGCCTTTCAGTTGCATTTCCGGCCGCTAACGCCAACAGGTATCATGGATATCGAGACCTACGCTATCCTAAAAGCACTCAATAAAAAGTATGCGGGACGTGATGATTTTTACTAGCCTGAGTGATCAACTATTAATCACGGACACTCAAACCATAACAATAACGAAAAAGGACATCTTATGAGCACCCTATTTAGCGTCAATTTAAACAAACTCGCCTTAATCCGCAACTCGCGTGGCACCGACTACCCTAATCTATTGTACTTTGTAAAAAAGCTGATTGGTCTAGGAGTTAAAGGCTTTACCGTGCACCCACGGCCCGATGAGCGTCATATCCGCTATCAAGATGTTTATGATATCAGTGAGTATCTCAAAGATTATCAAGATATCGAATTTAATATCGAAGGCAATCCGAATGAACAATTTTTAAAACTCATTCGCGAGGTCAAACCGCATCAATGCACCCTCGTACCCGATAGNGAAGANCAGCTGACCTCNGACCACGGCTTTGATATTATCAAATACAGCGACATGCTGTCCAAACTCAGCCATGAGCTTGAAGGCTTTGNCACACGCTGCGCCGTATTTATCGANCCTGATATCGAGCAAATAAAAGCGGTCATCGCTAGCGACGTACAAACGATAGAGATGTACACCGAAGAATGGGCGCGCGCCTACAGTAATGGGAAGAACGATGACAATATTGATTTCGATGAGGTCAAACAGCGCTTTGACGATTGTATTAACCTCGCTAGCGAAAACGGTATGCGCGTCAACGCCGGACACGATTTGAATTTAGACAATTTAGCCGATTTGCTAAGAATTGGTGATATCGCGGAGGTGTCGATTGGTCATGCCTTTACTATTGAATCGCTAGAGCAAGGCATGGATAACGTCGTGCGTCAGTATTTGCAGATTTGTGGATAGAACGTTTTGATAAAAGAGGTACGTTATGAGCTTACGTATTCACGCGCTGTTTCATACCGATTATGCGGATCTAAGCTTTATCAAACAGTGGGCGCGCGCGCATAATCATCCGATCACCGTTAGTCGCTCCTACGATAACGACAACCTGCCAACGCTAGATAGCTTTGATTGGCTCATCGTGATGGGTGGGCCAATGAGCGTTCATGATGAGGATAAATATTCTTGGCTCATTAAAGAAAAGCGGCTGATAAAACAAGCCGTTGATGCCGGTAAAACAGTCATTGGCATTTGCTTAGGCGCGCAAATCATCGCGCATTGTTTGGGCGCTGAGGTGAAACCGTCTGGAATCAAAGAGATTGGCTGGTTACCGATGCAATTGACCGAAGCAGGTCAAGCGCATCCATTATTACAAGATCTACCCAAAGACTTTACGGTGTTTCACTGGCACGGCGAAGGTTTTGACTGTCCNAAAGGCGCAAGCATTATTGCNGAGACGCAGGCTTGGCCGAATCAANGCTTTNTCTATCAAACGCCAAAACATAAACAGCGTGGCACTTGGGTACTCGCTTGGCAATGTCACTTTGAAGTCACCAAAGAGAGCCTACCGAAGATGGTCTCCAATGGTAATGCGGCTATTCAAAGTGGACTGAAAGACTATCCCGAAACGGTACAAGCACCGGATGAGATATTAGNGCTAGGCGNTAAATATNTNGAAGAAAATAACGCCAGACTTGCCACTATGTTTAATCGAATAGCAGCGTCAGCAAATAAATAGTATAAGGAGTCAGTCATGAGTCATTCACAGCAAGATGAGCAGCAAAAACTTGAAGCGTATCTAGAAGCAAAGGCTAAAGAGGAGAAGGAAAGTCAGCAGCAACAAGACGCTGAGTCGCTGTCTGAATATGAGGCTTGTGTGCTAAGAGAAAGTGCTCGGGTTCGGGAGTTGATGGCTGAGGCTCAGAAAGAGGTTAAAAGATGATTTACCATTTTTTATGTATTGATAAAATTAATTTTACTTACATTTAATTTCTTTAAATAACAAAATTCATGGGACTCAAAATATGGAGTTTTTAATATGGACGAAATAAACATCAAGACTGCTATTACTACTGAGCAAGTACTAGAGGACAAAGTAACGATTAAGGAAGAAATACATGGAGTTGGCGAAGTAATTGATATTTTCTTACATAGAATTATGGACATTGAAGAATGTGCATCAGAATATATTCCTGAAGCTGCTCAACGATATAATGATAAAACAGATGAGTTGATCCATGAATATGAAAATATAATAAGTACTTTAGAAACAGTAGATGGTAAAGAAAACAAGGTAGTATCTGAAAAAGACCTAAGGAAAGCTTTTAGAAAAATTAGAAGGCATGTCGGCTCATCTCCCGTTAAAACTCTTGAAAAAAGCTTGTTCGTTAGCCTTTTTTCATCCTTTGATAAATTTATTGGTGATTTAATTGATATTCTATTTAGGAAAGAGCCAAAATTATACTTAAATATAAATAAAGAAATTAAAATCTCAGAGGCTCTTGAATACAACTCTATTGAAGAACTACGCCAGTCATTCTTAGATAAAGAAATTGAATCAATAAGAAGGAAAAGCTATCAAGAACAATTTAAAAGTTTAGAAAACCAGTTTAGTATTACTACTCTTACAAAGTTCAAACAGTGGCCGTCATTTATTGAGAAATCTCAAAGAAGAAACTTATTTACACATTGCGATGGTGTAGTTAGTAAACAATATATTGATGTCTGTAAATCAGTTAGCTTCAATTTTGAAACAGAAAAAAGTGTAGGTGAACAGCTCGAGGTGGGAACTGACTATTTGTTTGATTCTTGCATGATTGTTGCTCAGGTAGGTATCATGCTTGGACAGACTCTATGGAGAAAAGTTATCACTAGTGAAATTAGTGAGTCAGACAATCATCTTAATGATAAGATATTTGACTATTTACATGAAGAAAATTGGATTAATGCTATTACACTCGGTAACTTCGCACAGAGCCTTAAAAATAACTCGAACGAATCAACAGAAAGAATTTTTTTAATAAACCATGCTATTGCTCTTAATGCCATTGATAAGAAAGATGAAGCTAAGAAATTATTAAATAAAAAAGACTGGTCTGCGACACTTCTCGATTTTAAACTTGCTTACGCTGTAATAAATTATGATTATGATGAAGCACAAAAAATTATGATTAGAATAGGCAAAAAAGGCGAATTGGTTAGTGAGCTTCCATATCATGACTGGCCTTTGTTTCGTGAGTTTAGAGAAACGGATCAATTTCTTAGTGGTTATGAAGAAGTATATGGATATCCATACATATCTAAAGTACAGGAAATAGCTGAGGCAAATAAAAACGAAGTTGAGTTTCTTCATGAAGAAATTTTAGTAAAAGATTATATAATTGAGTCAGAGTTTTCCACTATACAATGGATTCCAAATACTAGCGAAAGATCAAATTTTTTAACTATAATTTAAATAATTATTTATAAAAATCTTTAGTCTTTATGCTGTGCGTGGCGCATATATAAAATTACAGTTCAGACTAATTTATCATAAAATGGTCATTCAAAAGCCCGTTTTAGCCCCGACTGCAGCGGTATCCTGCTGGTTTGGGCGAGTTGCGGTGGCTAGAGTTTGAGGTGGTGTCGAGGTAACAGCAACATCTCAACTCGTGTCACCGCCTCGCCCATACTGGCAGATACAAGCGGAAGGCGGGAAATGCTCCCCTACTCTTAAAAATGCCCAAACCCCAAACACAAAAAAGGTGAGCCAAAGCCCACCTTTTTTATTATCCAAACTAATTCAAATTATCTTAACGCAACCAAGCCCGCGCATTACGGAACATACGCATCCAGGCGTCATCGCTTTCACACACATCCATAATCCCACCGAGTGCGTGACCAAGATAAGATTGACTGTTTTTGATCAATTAAGCTTCGGCAATTAACTCAGGCTTTTTATTCAATAAGCGCATTAATGTGACGGCAGCCCCTGTTGGGTTTCTAGTACCTTGCTCCCAATTTTGTAAGGTACGCGAACTGATATTGAGTTTATCGGCAAACTGCTGTTGCGATAGCCCTGTCTTAGTTCTTATTTCCTTAATACTAGGCACGTCATGGGTAAACTGGCGGCTAGGCTGAGCCTGTCCTTTAGCAATCACCAATGCTTGATTTAGTGATGTAGATAAATCATCGTAAAATTCATTGCTCATGGCTATACACCTCTTTAATTTGTTGAGTCAGTTTGTATAAACCAGACTTCTCTTCGCTTGATAGAGAGGCTTGTTTATTCTTCGGATAAGCGAGCAGCATAAAAAATATGCCTTGACTATTCACAAAATAATAGATAATCCGAATACCGCCACTCTTACCTTGGTTAAGTGCCCATCTGGTTTTTCGAACGCCCCCTGTACCTTGAATCAAATCACCTTGTTCTGGATTATTGATTAGATTTTCCTGTAGCTCTTTATAAGCTTCATCATCTAATAGTTTCAGTACTTGCTTAGTAAATATTGGCGTTTCGATGAAATGCAACATTCAATATCCTTTATCTTTATGTCTTATTATATACGTCATTGAAGTACTTATCTATATGTTTTTTCTGGATCTAATTAAGCTAAATATCATAAACACAAAAAAGGTGAGCCAAAGCCCACCTTTTCCTAGGTTTAAACATGATTTGAATCTAAGCTTAACGCAACCAAGCACGGGCGTTACGGAACATCCGCATCCATGCACCATCTTCATCCCACTGCTCAGGTTTCCAGCTATGGTTATACGCTTTTAGGTTACGCTCAGGGTGCGGCATCATAATAGTGACGCGGCCATCGGTACTACATAGACCGGTGACACCGCCGACTGAGCCATTAGGATTCAATGGATAAGTCTCGGTCGGATGACCTTGGCTATCGACATAACGCATCGCCAGCTGACCGTGTTTTGCCATACCATCGATCTCAGTAGCGTTTAGGGTGGCAAGACCCTCACCATGCGCGACAGCGATAGGTAAGATACTATCTTGCATGCCTTTGAATAAGATGGACTTGGTGCGCTCAACTTTGACGTTGACCGTACGCGCTTCAAAACGCGCCGACTCATTTGCGATAAAGCGTGGAAAGTTTTCCGCACCTGGGATCAGGTCTTTTAACTGCGCCATCATCTGACAGCCATTACAGACGCCAAGTGAGAACGTATTCGGACGGGCGAAGAAGCGCACGAACTGCATACGCAGTTCGTCATGGAATAAGATAGAGTTGGCCCAGCCAGAACCTGCGCCGAGGACGTCACCGTAACTAAAGCCGCCACAAGCGACCAAACCGTCGAAGTCACGTAGATTGATGCGNCCTTCTANTAAGTCGCTCATGTGCACATCGACCGCTTCAAAGCCNGCTTGGGTAAAGCCTGCTGCCATCTCCAGCTGTCCGTTGACGCCTTGCTCGCGNANGATAGCGACTCTTGGCTTGCTGTTATCAGAATCAGCACGACTGTTCAGATATGGCGTCTCGATCTTTTGATTGAGATCGAAGTTTGGCGCAGCGATAAGACCTTTATGATTAGTATCGGCAATCAAGTCATATTCTTGTTGCACGCATTCTGGATTATCACGGCGGCGGGCGATTTGATAGCTGACTTGACTCCACTCTTGTTGCAGCTCAGAACGCTTAAAGCTGAGGGTTTTATCGCCTTGATGTAGCGGCGTTTGGATGATTAGGCTATCTTCCTCAGAGCTTTGACCGACGAGGCTGAGCATATCGCTGACGTTATGCTCTTCTGCTAGCGTTATCAGATCGGCGACGTTTTCCGGCAGCACTTGAATGACCGCGCCCAGCTCTTCGCTGAACAGCTGACCGAGTAGATTATCATCGCTGAGTGATAGCTTAATGCCTTGACGACTAGTGAACTGCATCTCTGCAATGGTCGCAAGCAAGCCGCCATCACCGATATCGTGGTAGGCGCT